>Ga0272440_1000162_pt1 | contig 55262 bp, 31 predicted proteins | sample SSMMMBAug17_FD_192440 | JGI IMG/M metagenome (GOLD analysis project Ga0272440, IMG submission 192440) | Marine sediment archaeal communities from Little Sippewissett salt marsh, Falmouth, MA, United States - SSM-MMB-Aug17 | ecosystem: Environmental > Aquatic > Marine > Wetlands > Sediment ... | reverse complement strand
TATTACAGATATGGAATGCTCGGAAAATAAGTTTCCCATTTAAAATGCTTGACTGTTCTACAATTTAAAATCAAGCATATGCGTACCAAACTTTTCATTTTTGTTTTTGAACCAGGATTACACTGAAGAAGATGAATAAGATGAATTAAAAGTGTTTTATTTCATCTTATTCATCTTCTTCATCTTCTTCAGTGTAATCCTGGTTCAAAAACAAAAATGAACAATTATTAAATGAGGAACTTATTTTCAGAGATTTCCTAAGTACCCCATTTGGAAATACTTGACTGCTCAACTATTAAAAATCAAGCATATGCGGACCAAACTTTTCATTTTCTTGAACAATTATTAAACGAGGAACTTATTTCCAGAGCTTTCCTATGAAATATATCATAGACAAACAAATGAACGCCGCCATTGCAGCGGATATCTTTCCAGGCGCTTCGTTATTGGTTTCAAATCAATATCAAATCGTCCATTATGAACAATATGGCCTGACTCAAATTGCTGGAACACCTGTAGATCAAACAACAATTTTCGACCTGGCATCACTCACCAAGCCATTAGCCACAAGTCTTTCAATTTTGCATATGGTTCAGTCAGGTCTCATTAAATTGGATCAAAACATATCGACAATCTTTAGAGAATTAGTGGCATCTGATAAGAAAAATATTACAATTCATCAGTTGTTATGCCACCAGTCAGGCTTACCCGCTCATCGGCCTTACTTTGAAAGTTTATTAAAGAAACCGCCTCAAAACCGGTCAAACGCATTGTTGAAACTTATTTTTGAAGAACCACTGATTGACAGGCCCGGATTCAAAACAGAATACAGCGATCTGGGATTTATGGTGTTGGATGCGATTATTAAAGGTGTAACCGGATATCGTTTAGACACGTATGTGTTTAAAAATATTTACAATCCTTTAGGATTAAGTGCGCCATATTTCATTGATTTGTATGACAAGCCAGAAATTGAAAAAGAAAAATTTGCAGCCACAGAAAATTGTCCCTGGCGAAAAAAAAATCTCATTGCAGAGGTTCATGATGACAACGCTCATGTTCTGGGGGGCGTCTGTGGGCACGCGGGGCTTTTTGGAACCGCTTTGGATGTTTACCGATTATTGGCTATTTTATTGGGCATATACCATGATCATCCCCAACAAAAAAACGCGCAGGCCATTATTCATCGGAAATGGCTTCGAACATTTTTTAAAGTCCCCGGAGATGGAAAACGACCTTTGGGATTCGATATTCCCACACCCCAAAAATCAAGCAGTGGCAATTTTTTTTCATCCAATAGCATTGGACACCTCGGGTTTACAGGGACCTCATTTTGGATGGATCTGGACAGAGCGATCATTATCATCCTACTGACAAACAGAGTGCATCCCAACAGAAACAATACCAAAATACGATCATTCAGACCTCAAATTCATGACATAATTATGCAGAATTTAATCAGATAAAAAATACAGAAAAAAAAACAAAAACAATTCCTTGTAAAAAGCGAATATTTTTGATATCTCAAAAAATAATATACTGATAATCTATCGTGTCACGAAAAGTTCGGGTGACAGGATTGTCAGGCATGACTTACAAGAGGAGCAAAAGGTATGATTTTAGATGGAATCCTTGGAGCCTTTTCAAGTGATTTGGCGATTGATCTGGGCACAGCCAATACACTGGTTTATGTCAAGGGAAAAGGGATTGTGCTTGAAGAGCCTTCGGTTGTAGCAGTACGAACAGATGATCGTTATAAAAACAGTGTACTTGCAGTGGGGATTGAAGCGAAGAAAATGTTAGGTCGGACGCCGGGAAATATTGTGGCGATTCGTCCTATGCGTGATGGTGTGATTGCCGATTTTGAAGTAACTGAGGCCATGCTTAGACATTTTATTCAAAAAGCCCATAATCGTCGCAAATTTGTTCGTCCCCGGATAATAATTGCTGTTCCATCAGGTATTACGCAGGTGGAAAACAGAGCTGTTCGTGAATCTGCAGAATCTGCAGGGGCAAGAGAAGTCTTCTTAATTGAAGAACCAATGGCAGCAGCTATTGGTGCCGGACTTCCAGTTACAGAGCCGACATGTAATATGGTGGTGGATATCGGGGGGGGCACAACTGAAGTGGCTGTGATATCATTGGCTGGTATCGTCTATAGCCGTTCGATGCGTGTTGCTGGTGATTTAATGGATTCGTCCATTATTCAGTATATCAAACGAAAATACAATCTACTCATTGGCGAACGAACCGCTGAGATCATTAAAACAACCATTGGCAACGCTTACCCTGATCCAGAGAACCTGGAAACAATTGAGGTGAAAGGGAGAGATCTGGTATCTGGCATTCCAAAAATATTGGCAATTGATTCTGAAGAAGTTAGAGAGGCGATTACTGAGCAAATTGATGCAATCGTTGAATGTGTCAAAATTGCACTGGAACAAACTCCACCAGAGCTTGCTGCTGATATCGTCGATCGGGGAATTGTTTTGACTGGCGGTGGTGCCTTGTTGAAAAATCTTGATCGCCTTCTTCGGGAACAAAGCGGTTTGCCCATTACAGTTACAGACGATCCATTGACAACTGTGGCACTAGGATCTGGCAGAGCATTGGATAATATTGAAATGCTTCGTCAAGTGATGATTCAGCCTTAGGCTAATTAACCAATTATCGAGCAACAGCGGCTATGTTTTCTAAAAAATTGGCGACAACTGCCGGGGTAATGATACTGATTGTTTTAACAATCATGTTGTTGACCATTACCTCACAACACCGAAGTCATCCCAATATATTGAGTCGATTGGCTATTAATTGTGTTTCACCATTTCAAGAGCTTGTTTCGTCATCCATTCGCATGTGTAAACAGATTTGGAAGAATTATTTCAGCCTTGTTGCTGTTGCGTATGAAAATGAACGCTTGAGAAGCGCATTAAGCAAGGCATACGAACTCAATAACCGATGTTTGGAAACGCAACGTTCGAATAAAAGATTACGTGCATTATTAGACTTCAAAGAAAAAAACAAAACATTTCAAATGGTTGCGGCAGAGGTGATTGGGCGTGATCCTTCATATTGGTCCAAAACAATGATGATTGATAAAGGCTCACTTGATGGACTTCAAAAAGGCTTTCCTGTGGTTGTACACCGGGGAATTGTTGGGCAAATTACTGAAACAACAGGACATTATTCTAAAGTACTGTTGATTATAGATCAAAACAGCGCTGTGGATAGTTTGCTTCAGGGAACACGCGTACGCGGCATTATTAAGGGAGATTCTGCAAAAGGCTTTTTCTTTGAATATGTTTTGCGTAAGGGAAATGTTGAAATCGGTGACATGGTGATCTCTTCTGGCCTGGATGGTGTTTATCCCAAAGGGTTGAGGGTTGGGACAGTTTCTGAAATATTAAGATCCAATTCGGGCATTTTTCAGGAAATCAAAGTAACACCATACGTTGATCTTGAAAAACTTGAGGAGGTTTTCGTATTGTTTAAACCCCCTCATCCGGCGGTCAAAAAATGATATATCTTTTCTATTTTGGCCTTGGCCTAAGTTTGATAATCATCCAAACCACGATCATCCCATTTATATATTTTTTAGGACGTTTTTATGACCTGATCATACCAATGGTGCTTTTTCTTTCAGCACATCGACCCATAAGCAAAGGAATACCACTTATTTTGGTAATTGGATTTATTATGGATTGCTTGTCTGGAGGGGCATTTGGCTTATATTGCATCACGTATATGTGGATGTATCTCATTGTAGGGTGGATGACGACTTATATACATGCGCATAGTTCTATCTTACTTATTTTTATGGTTGCCGTCGGCACAGTTATCGAAAATACATTTTTTATTGTAACCTCAGGAAGTGCAGCTTCTTTATTTACATTGACAGCCGTCCAATCTTTTATCAGTCAGGCCATATGGGCGATGATAACCGGTGCATTCATGCTCATTGCCCTGGAAAGCATTCAAAGTATGTGGGATCGTTGGGAAGAAGAAAAGCGGAGTACATAATTTAGTAAGAAATCGTCATGAACAATAATTACATCAAAACCATCGATAATGATTATTACCGACAACGACTAAGCGGCCCGCTAATTGTGGTTTTGTTATCCTTTGCGATTCTTTCAACTCGTCTGTTTTATCTCCAAATTATTGAAGGAGATGCTTATTATACCAAATCTGAAAACAATTGTATTCGCCTGCAACGCATTCCACCTGAAAGGGGATTAATTTTTGATCAAAATGGGATGCTACTTGTCGATAATCGACCCTCCTTTGATATTGAGATCATACCAAAGGATGCAAGACCATATAAACATGTTTTGCCCGATTTAGCTCAGTTTTTGCAGGAACCTGAACAAAAATTACGTGAAACACTCAAAAAAGCAAAAGGGTCGGCTATTTATCGACCGTTTATTCTTAAACGTGATATCAATCGTAATGTGCTTGCCAAAATTGAAGCCAGGATTTACGATTTACAAGGTGTTCAGGTTCGTGTAAAACCTCGGCGACATTATGTTCATCGAACAGCTGTTCATTTAATTGGTTATCTCGGTGAAATCAGCAAGAAAGAGTTGAAAACAAAAAATATTAAGCAATATCATCAAGGCGATTATATTGGAAAATATGGTATCGAAAAAGATTATGAATCTTACTTAAGAGGGGAACAAGGCGGTCGTCAGGTTGAAGTGGATGTGAATGGACGTGTTCTCAAAGTGCATGTAACTGAAAAACCAAAACCGGGAAACAATCTCTATTTAACACTTGATGCCAATTTGCAAAAAAAAGTAGAGCAATTGCTTGAAAATAAAAGTGGTGCGGTTGTTGTTATGAATCCCAATACAGGAATGATTCTGGCTTATGCAAGCAAACCCGACTTTGATCCCAATATTTTTGTTGATGGCATGACGCAAAAGCAGTGGCAAAAACTTGTTTCTGACTATCAAAAGCCGCTTCACAATAAAGTCCTGCAAGGTGAATATCCCCCTGGATCTATTTATAAAATTGTTGTCGCAATGGCTGGGCTTGAAAAAAAAGTGGTGTCATTGAATGAAAAAATTGAGTGTCATGGTCAATACCGATTGGGCAATCGGACATATCGATGCTGGAAAAAATATGGTCATGGATGGATGAATCTTGTCGATGCGATCCGTGAATCGTGTGATGTTTATTTTTATCAATTGGGTTTACAGTTGGGTGTGGATCGACTCGCGAAATATGCCAAAGATTGCGGACTTGGAAAAAAAACCGGAACAGGAATAGACCTGGAAAGAAAAGGGCTTATTCCAACATCAAAATGGAAACTCTTATATACCGGAGAACCCTGGCAAAAAGGAGAAACACTTTCCATTGCCATCGGACAGGGCTTTAATCTGGTAACGCCCATGCAGATGGTTTGTTTAATATCAGCAGTTGCGAATGGCGGGACCTTATATAAACCTCAATTTATCAAAAGTATTCAAACTGTTGGGGGGAAGAAATTGTTTGAAGCCAGCCCCCAAAAAACAGGCCAATTACCGGCCAACCAGAAAACCATTCAAATTATTAAAAAAGGTTTGTGGGAAGTTGTTAACAAACAGGGGGGGACAGCCTATTGGCATGCTCGGGATAAAGACATCGAAATATGTGGAAAAACAGGGACTGCTCAGGTTGTCAGTTTAGCAAAGCGTGAAGAAGAAGAGGAAAAAGGCGTGACAGACAAAAGCCGGTATGAAGATCATGCGTGGTTTGTCGCATATGCACCATCAGTTGATGCGCGCATTGCTGTTGCTGTTTTAATTGAACATGGTGGACATGGCTCATCGGCTGCCGCACCAATTGCAAAAGAAATTATTACGTCCTATCTTAACCAGGAATAGGTGATGCACGATCTATTTTCCATAAACAAATCCATTGAGGAATAACTTGGCAGACAAACTCAAAACAGGAATCATGTTTGATCGAAGGTTAATCCAGTGCTTTGATTGGGGCTTACTGTTACTGACACTGCTTCTACTGGGAATTGGACTCGTTGCTTTGTATAGCGCTGTTTTTTCCGCAAAAATTGATATGCCTGCACCCAATTCGACGTTGATATTAAAGCAACTTATTGCCATTGGTACAGGCATGGGATTGATGATTTTTTTACTATTTATTGATTACAGACACTTAGATCGATGGTCTTATGTGATTTATTTTTTTACACTTGTGTTATTGATATTTGTTTTGTACCATGGACGTGTTGTGGCAGGTTCCAGGCGATGGATTGTCCTGGGCATGCTGCGATTTCAACCTTCCGAAATTGTCAAACTATCAGTCATTATTGTATTAGGACATTATTATTCAAAAGTAATTACTGATCAGGGCCTATCATTTAAAGATTTAATTATACCATTGATTTTAACAGGCTTACCCTGTCTGTTTATTCTCAAACAGCCGGATTTAGGGACTTCAGGACTTATTTTTTTGAATGCAAGTGCCATGACATGGTTTGTCAAAGTAAAAAAACGTACATTATTGGTCATTATCGCCATTTTATTGATATGCCTGCCATTGGGATGGTTCTCTTTAAAAGACTATCAAAAGGAACGGATTCAATCATTTATGGATCCAAACAGCGATCCATTAGGATCAGGTTATCATGTGATTCAATCCAAAATTGCCATTGGTTCCGGAAAAATGTTTGGAAAAGGTTTTTTAAAAGGGACGCAAAATGATCTTGCTTTTTTGCCGGAACAACACACTGATTTTATTTTTTCAGTATTGGCTGAAGAATTTGGGTTTATCGGATCTATCACAGTGATTATTACATACTTAATGCTCATTTTATGGATTTTATATGTTGCCAATAGCTCAAAAGATGTATTTAGCAAAATCGTTTCTGTGGGAATTTGCGCAATGATATTTTGGCAAGTTGTTATTAATATTGGCATGGTAATGGGCTTGATGCCTGTTGTTGGTGTAACGTTACCATTGATCAGTTATGGGGGGTCCTCAATTGTGACATCGCTGATTGGTATTGGAATCGTTTTGAATATTAGCATGCGTCGATATATATTTGATATATAGATTAATAAACAAAAACATAAATGTTTAATTTCATAATTGCTTTTTATTTTATATTGTTATATAAAGAAAATTCAGCTTTGAAAAAAATAAAGCGTATAAAGACCTTTAACCATGATGGAGCAAAGTTATGCTGAGCCAGGAAGAATTAGATCAATTATTGGGTGGCGAGCAATCAGGCGGTGGCGATGAATCGCTTGATCAAAACGATCTGGATGCAATGTTTGGTGCATCCTCTCAAGACGAATCAGGTGGCGAAGATGAGGCTGTTGAAGAAGAAGACGGCAGCATGAGCCAGGATGATCTTGATGCCATGTTAGGTGGTGGCGGTGGAGGTGATGCCGGAGGCGAAGGCGGAGAGGGTGATGATGAGGTTGACTGGGGCGCTGCATTTGCTGAAGCTGCCGCTGGAGGCGATAATGCTGCAGCAGAAGCGATTACAACCGGACAGGCAGATATGGCTGAGGAAGATGAAGAGGAAGAATATGAAGAGGATGAACCAGAAGAAACACAGCCATTCATTCCTGAGGATTTGGATATTCCCCATATACATTTTATTTTAGATCTCCCATTGGAATTGACTGTTGAAATTGGGCGGACAATCATGAATGTGAAAACACTGCTTCAACAAAACCAGGGATCTGTGATTGAATTGACCAAACATGCTGATGAACCTGTTGAAATATATGTCGGCTCAAAACTGATGGCTACTGGTGAGGTGGTTGTTGTTGATGATAATTTTGGGGTACGAATTGAAGATGTTGCCAGCCAGGCAGATCGTATTCGTTCTCTTGGGACTCATGAATGAAAACATACCTGGACTGCATGCCCTGTTTTCTTCATCAGGCATTAAAGTGTGCTTCACTTCTTAACATATCTTCAGAGCAAACCAAAAAAGTGGTGGATCGGGTGGCGATGCAGATTCCTCAGTTATCCATCGACAAATCGCCGCCCTGGAACAGCCGAATTATTTATGACGAAATACAGGCCATCACAGGTGTTAATGATCCCTTTTTAGATATCAAAAAGAAAAGCAATCAGCAAGCCTTACAGTTATATGATATGGCAAAAAAGCGTGTTCACCAATCATCGGATCCCCTTAAAATGGCCATTCGCATAGCTGCTGCTGGAAATGTCATTGACTATGGTACCCAAAACACAATTTCCGAAATTGCCACAGCTTTTAATAACAGCCTGGAACAACCCTTTTCTATTTTTTCCTATGAATCATTCCAAAAACACTTAAAACACGCCAAAAATATTCTTTTTTTAGCGGATAATGCGGGCGAAATTGTATTTGATCGTCTCCTGCTTGAAGTTATTCAAAAGCCAGTGACTTTCGCTGTCCGAGGTTTTCCAATTATAAATGATGCCTTGCGTCAGGATGCCATTGATGTTGGTATTGATCAAATTGCCAATGTTATTGATAATGGTGCAGGTTATCCGGGAACGATTCTTGAAAAATGTTCAGAGACCTTTAAAAAGGCCTTTGATCAGGCAGATTTTATTATCAGTAAAGGTCAGGGAAACTTTGAATCATTGTGCGATACAGATGCCCCGATCTGTATGATTTTTATGGTAAAATGTCAACAGGTTGTTAATCATGTACAAACCATGTTTTCACCTGACCCACCTATCAGACAAGGTCAATTTGTTTTAGCTTGCAAGGAGTAACATATCACCATATCACCAAATCGACCTTTGCTGGATGATAAATCCATGCGTCCCTAATAATACGTTTTATTGTGAATTAATCCAATGTCCATATTGTCGATCTTCTCTAAGAATATGATTGACAACCCATTCTTTAATAAATTCAATCAAATCTGAGCCGATTTCAATTTCATCATTATTCACTTGCCCCTGAAATACCTTGATTTTCTCAATGAGGTATGAATGCTTCTTACTATGTGCTTCTAAGTCCGGATAATTTGAGTTTTTCATTAATTCTTCTTCTTCTTGAAAATGAATTTCAGTATATCGAATAAGAAAATCCAAAGTATCCATAAAAACAGATTTATCAGGATCTGCACAGACAACTTCATATAAATCGTTGGCAGCTTTGAACAATTCTTTGTGTTGATGATCCATTTCCTCAATATGGACACAAAAATCATCACGCCAGGCAAAAACAGGTATATTGGTGTATTCAGGATGTAATATCAATTCTTTTCGTTTTTCGTATGTTTCAAGAAATTTAATTCGAACCACAGGAACATCTGTCAGCATACTCCCACGAATAAAATAAATTTCGGTTTCACCACTTGCTCTTGTATTGAACATATCGGGTACATTGAATAGAATGGTTTCTTCCCCAAAAAATTTGCCTTCGCCCAATGTTTCAAAAATATTGTCTTCTATATATCGCAAGACTTTTCCAGACTTCACCAGAGATATGCCAGAATTCTCCCTTTTTGGAATGATTTCATTATCAGCATAAACACTATAAACCATCTCATTGGCGAGGTTATTTTGCATGGGATATGAAATGGCTTCATTAAACAGCCAGGTTTTTTGAAGAAATTCGCGTTTTTCTTGTAGTTGTTCGATACATGAATAAAGCCCATTTTGTTTGACAAAATCAAGGTATAGATTTGATGGCAGCCGCAATGCCTGCACAAAACTTGTTGCTCTGTAAGTTTCATTTGATGGTGTTCCAATAAGTCCAGACATTTCGCCAAGCAATGCGCCGGCAGATAATATGCTTGAAGAATGGGCATCAGCATAGATCATCTCAACATTCCCCGAGATGATCAAAAACAATTCCGAATTAACGACGCCCCCTTTGATCAAGATGGATTGCGGATTAAATGTGATGACATCATTATTTAACAATATGTAGATCTGATGAAAAGGTGCTTTTGGAAAGTAACTCCTCAAATATTGATATGCTGAACGAAAAGAATAATCTTGAATGGCTGGAATTAAAACATCTGTCATACCAAAAGGCGCACCCGAGCCAATCGCTTTCTGACTGATCGTCAAATCATGAGCGGTGTGGGCCAGAATGAGCTTTTCAGACATATCTTTTTTAAAGTCCTCGGCCCGCCCATGTATCATACCACCGCCAATATCCAGCTTCTTAATATTCACTGTTGTGAGGTATTCTTTTTTGGTTTTGTCAAAATCATCTTGAGAAATGCCAGCTGCATCAGGATCATCAGTAATCATTTTTTTAAGAACATCAAAAGATGCAATATCCGCAAAGTGACCATAGCTGATATATCCATTCTCACAGATCGCTCTAAATGTAAAAATACTTGTTTCAACAGGATGTGGAGAAAAAATGGGTTTTACATTCAATCCATTGACATTGTTCCAGGTGTCGAACTCAAGATCATGGACATCAAAATATGCATAGAATTGTTCTTCATCCATTGATAATAATGCGCACATTTTTTTAATGACAGAATCTCGGACAATTGGGGTTGCATAATACTTGATTTTCTGATCTGTCCGCATCAGTGTGGGAATACCACAGAAATGATCATCATGGGAATGCGTATGAAAAATTCCCTCAATTTCATTCACACCAATGCCCAATCTGTTTAAAATATAGAGCATGTTGGGGCCGGCATCAATCAAATATATACGACCTTGAAACATAAGAATACTGGACATTGTGGGACGATTGATATCCCAGCCATCTCCCTCTCCAGAGTGAATAATGCCAAAATACTCCCGCTTAATATGATAATGTCCAAGTGGATATGGAGATTCATAAGTCGCATGGGGCGTCATATTTAAATCAATGGTAACATATTCATCGTTATATGAGATTTCAAAGATATTGACCCGCACCCTTTTGATAGAAACATTACTTTTTATTTCTACAGGTTCTTTGCCAACAATTTTGCTATCCAGTAAATCTTCAGTTGGGCGAATACAGCCAAATGCAAATTTCATTTTAACGCGCATCATATCATGCGCTTCTTCAGGAGAAACTCCTGCTTCCATAATTTCTTCTTTGGAAATTAATCCATAGTTACCTCTATAAATATATTCCATTTGAGACTGAACTTGCGCTTTAGAGCCAATAATCATTGGTTTTTCACCGGTATTGTTGGGATGTCCAGGAAGAATCATTCCCTGCCTGTAAAGCATTTGGAGCACAGGAAATTCGGCCAGGTTTGCGAATGAACCATTTTGAACCAAAACATCGGACAATAGAATCATATTCGGTCCGGTTTCATATGACACGCCTTCCTTTTCGGCAGTCACAATGAATCCGCGTCGCATGAGATGCTTAACAACATCTGCCGGACATCCACATAGCATATATATGTTTGCTTCTGAGATTTCAACCCAATAAACACCAGTCGTAACCTGGATTTTTTTTATCTTTGACATTTTGTTCTACCTTTCAATTATATGTATTTTTTATCAACCATTTTGATATAGTATAGCAAACTACATGCCACTCATCAGGATTAATGCAATACGGGAATCGCATATTTATCCATTAAAGACTTTAACTGTAATCGCTTGATGGGCTTTACCAGTATATCGGTAATACCTGCTATTTCGCAGGTATGTTTGACTGATTCTGTCAGTAGATTTGTCACTGCAATAACAATTGTTTTGTATATTTTTTGATTCTCCTCAAACATAAGTTTGATTGTTTTCAGGGTTGTTATTGCATTGATTTCAGGCGTATCTATATCAATAAAAATCATATCAACCGGAGAAGTCTCTATTGTTCTTTGGACAGCTTCAATGGTTTGCACAACATTTGTGGCGGTTTCTATTGTACAGTTATAACCCTGTAAAAGCTTTGATAGGAGAAGGCTATCCATTTTTATTGATTCTGCAATTAAGACATTTCGTTTATTATCTTTGCGGCCATATTTATTTGTGTTCACTTTTGTTCCAATCGTTCGGTCCAATTCATCATATATATGATTCACTTTGTACAAAAGCGCCTGAGATGAGGAAGAAATGTTTTTGACAATCGTATTCAAGTTTTCTGATTCATATTCATTTTGTGTGACATGTTTTGCAGAGTCAATAATACTCTGCAAAAGAGGACGAAGATCCTTTGTAAACAATGATGTTACAACAGTTTTCAATCGTTTCATTGCTTTGAGATCAGATATTGTTTGTCTTTGTAGTTTATTCATTTTGCAGTGGGACAGGTGAACATTCATTCGCGCAAGCAACTCTTCTTTAAAAAAAGGCTTGCTGATATAATCGGTTGCCCCCACTTTAAATAGTTTCAAAATAACATTTCGGTCTTCATTGGCGCTAAGAAAAATAAAAGGCAGGTTTTTATATCCTAATTTGGTTCGGACTTTCCGACATAGTTCATCACCATCCATTCGTTTCATATTCAGATCAGATATAATGAGGTCAATTTGATTTTCTAATTTACTCAATAAATTATATGCTACCTCGCCATCGTCCGCTTCATAAATTGTGACGCCTAGTTCGCGAATGCTTGAAACAATGAATTTTCGGGTGGTTTTGCTGTCGTCAACAACCAATACACAAAGATCCTTGAAAAAATCGTTTGGTTTGAGTATTTTATTAACAGCATATAACAATTCACCTTTTGAAAAAGGCTTGACCACAAAGTTAGACGCACCTAAGCTGAATCCTTTATCTCGTACTTTTTGGGTGTCATTAGCAGTCACCAAAATAATCGGTACGTCTGTATTGTTTGCAAATTCTAGTTTTGAAGAAAATTCTTGATTTTGTAGCCATGCCAAAACATCAAAGCCATTCATAACAGGCATTTCAATATCAAGCGTTACCAGATTGATATTTTTTACAGTACTGAGCTTTTCCAGGCCATCTTTGCCATCTTTCGCTTCAATTACTTGATAACCCGCTGGGTCCAGCTCTTTTCGAATTATTTTGCGTATTAACGAATCGTCATCCACAGTTAGAATTTTCATTGGTACGTCCTTTCAATGCCTTTTAATCATCGAATCAGTCAAGATAAATATATTGTCATATCTATCGGTTCTTTTCAAGTGAAAATTTCTATCAATCCATATCAGGCGACAATATCCAACAAACGGGATCGTCGTCCGGTAGGATTGTTGTTTTGTTGCCCGGTACCTGAAGAATTGTCATTATCTGAAGATCCTTCTCTGCGGCGGCGACGTTTCTCTTTTTCCTTTTTTTCCCTTTCTGCTTTTAGTTTTGCAGTTTCAGTGTCTTCGGACTCCTGAACAGTCTCTCTTTTCTCTTCTTCATTTTTTTCCACCTTTGCAGCAATAACATTTTGATTGGCATCCTGTACCATATGCTTGATATTTTGCATTTCGCGAGCAGAATCGCCTTGCATGGCGGTATAATTAACACTTGCTATACCTGGCATAATAATATCCTCTTACTTTAATTAATTCTTTTGAGTAAATTACTTAAAACGTTTTTCAAAAACACGCAATCTTGCTGATCTTGCCATTGGATTCTGATTAATTTCATCAGGCGTTGCTTGCATTCCTTTTCTGTTAATGCAGACCCCCTTTGATTCTTTTTCGCAAACACATTTCGGCAAATCCTTTGGACAGGTGCATGGCTTTTCCCATTTACGCATGCGATGCTTTATTAAGCGATCCTCCAAAGAATGAAATGAAATTATACACAACCGGCCACTTGGATTCAAGCATGACAGGACATTTTCTAAAAAAAATTCAATACAATCCAATTCCGAGTTCACAGCAATGCGCAGGGCCATAAATACACGAGTGGCAGGATGAATATGCATGCGTTTTTGAATTCTCATCGGAATTGTATCCTTGATAATATCGCATAAATGCGTTGTTGTTTCAATTGGATTTCTTGATCGTATTTGAACGATTTTTTGGGCAATTTGTCTGGAATACTTTTCTTCGCCATTTCGCCAAAACAAATTCGCGAGGTCCTGTTTTGATAAATTGGCAATCAAATCTTTCGCTTTGATTTTTGCATGCGGATTCATCCGCATGTCCAGTGGTTCTGATTTCATAAACGAAAATCCACGCCCACTTTGTCGGATATGAAATAATGATATCCCCAGATCTGCAATGATACCATCAACCATATCAATTCCAAGCTCATTCAGTATTGTTCGAATATGCTTGAAGTTATCATGTACCAAAATTGTATTTGTGTTGAGAATGGTCTTTGCATGATGGAGGGCTTCAGTATCCTGATCAATGGCAATCAATTGGCCATCAGGCATAATGGCTTGTTCAATTCTTTTTGAATGTCCGGCTCCCCCCAATGTACAATCAAGATACGTCTTTCCTGGTTGACATTGTAAATACGTGATCACTTCATCTGACATGACCGGTACATGATGATATCTTTCAGACATCATATTTGAAATCATTTAAATTCTGCATTTTTTTTAGATAAAAGATCATAAGGATTTAAAACCAATGATTTTTTCTTTATTTCCAGTAACCCAGGTTGAACCATATGAATCATATCTTTAAAAAATTGTCTGTCAAGATCTGTCAGCGCATTGGTTTTTTTGATATAAGACTTGATTCCAGAATAGTTCCACTGGGAATCATCAAAAGACTGAATGGTCGGATAAACTGTTAAAAATAACTGGGCTTCATCATGCGCCTTTTGTCGTTTATCCTGACAAACAAGAGCAACCATCCTGATAATGCGCATTGCCAGATGATGGGCCGAAGATAACCCTTTTTGTTGTAACGTTTGTTTGGACATTTCAAGGGCCTGCGCCCAGTTATCTGTCATCAACGCAATTTCTGAAAAATTTAATTTTAAAATCAGATTGTCTGGAGAAAGGGAAATTCCTTTCTTACAAAACTCTATTGCTTTATTTTTGTGGCCCAGCAGAAAATGCGCAAATCCAAGACTGTCATATGCAAAGGCGTCATCAGGCACAAACTCAATTACTTTTTCAAAATGATGAATGGCTTTTTCAATTTTACCTGAATCAATGCAGGCAAAACCAATCCATTTATGTGTTTGCGCATCATCGGGATCAATATTAAGTGCTTTGGTATAAAAAGTAATGGCATTGTCATATTGACCAGACTCTGCAAATGCAAAGCCCAAATGCCGAAGCGTTTTGGGATCATCAGGCTTGTATCTCAGGGCTTTTCGAAATCGAACGATGGCTTCACTCAGCCTTCCGGCATGAAGTAAATTTATTGCCAGATTATGTAGGATCAATGTGTCGTTTGGCTTTAATGTCAGCGCTTTTTTGTAATAGACCGCTGCTTTTTCGTATAAGCCGGATTCTCCCAACTCATAAGCCATCGTAAAATTATAATGAAGATTGTTTTCAGGTCCCTGTTTTTCTGTATGCGGTAAAATGCTTTGAGCAGGCAATCTTGTAATGTTTGTATTGACTTTTTGTTGGGGTGGCTCTTTTTTCAATTGCCGGGTATTCAGATAATTATCAATAAACAATCCAATTGCAAATGAAATCAAACACATTACAAAAACACCCATGAAATAGACTGTCTTTGGTTGTGAGATATCGTTTTCAGCATGATTTACGTCTCGTTTTTTCTCTGATTGTTGCATATGTTTTATGTCCTTTTTATTTATCCAAAAATATGCCGCTTAAATGCACGACCAATAAATCTAAACTTTTCGCCCAGAGGAAATCGGCCAAGGTTTGTTTTTACAACACCTTTGGTAAAACGACTTTTTTTGGAGTAATCAATATTCACATCAACAATAACCGGTTGACCAGTCTTGGATATTTGAAAAGCTTTATCCAGCGCGGAGTCAATGTCTCGATTGGTTTTTATTTCAACAAATGCAGCTCCTGTTCCTTTTGCAATGCCTTCAATCTGAATATCACCAAGAATCGTACAGGTTTTTCTATTCAAGGGAATACTTTGGAATTGACTGATTTGACCGAGTTCACCATCATGGAATACAAAAAAGATAACGCCTAAATGATGGATGGATGCTGTAATGATTTCCATGCAGGTCATTAAGAAGGCGCCATCACCCACAATTCCAACGACCTGATCGTCTGGATGACATAGTTTTGTCGCTATGGCTGCAGGTATACAATACCCCATGCAGTTAAAATCTGATGGAGAAATGAAGTGGCGTGCTGTTTCAATCGGGAACAGTTCCATCGTTAAAAAAGTGTGATTACCATCATCAACTGTGACATACGCGGATTTGGATAACCTTTTGTTCAGGGCTTGAAAAAAATGGTATGGGGACACCAGATTTTTTTCAGGCAAGTTTTCCCATTCCTTTTGATAAGTCGTTTTGTCCAATACAATTTGATCTCTGATTTTGCTATTATCATTGGTAATCTCATGGTTTCCTAATTCCTTAATGATCCCCTCAAAAATATCTTTTGTATCTCCCTGTATCGTTATTTTTGATGTATAATTGCGATCAAACACTTCTGCATTAATATCTACATGAATTAAATTTTCAGGCACAGGTAGACCATAACTTGCAGTGGCCAATTCACTAAACCGGACACCCGCTGCAAGCAGACAGTCACAATTGGCAAATGCTTTTTGAGCAGCCGGGACTGCTGACTGTCCAAATCCCATACCAGTATGTAATGGGTGTGAAGCCGGAAATGAACTTAAGCCCTGCAACGTTGTAGAAACTGGCATATTCAATCGTTCCGCTAGTTGAATGGACTGATCGACACAGTGAACCGCCCCCCAGCCCAGGTATAGGCCGGGATTTTTGGCCTGTTTGAGCATGGTCGCTACCTGCTTGATCTGCATGAAATCCAAGGGGCGTTTATGCGTTCGTGGTTTGTATTCTGGCATGTCATCAACAGTGTCTTGAAATAATAACAAATTTGATGGGATCTCCACAAAAGCAGGGCCTGGGGTACCAGATATAGCGATTTCATAGGCTTCATATAACACATTGATGATATCCCGATGGTGCTGTGCCAAAAAGGCCTTTTTTACGACACCACCAATCAATTTATTATGATCCACCTGATGTAACTGATAGGATTTTCCAGAATCTCGTCGAACACCACCGGTGATAACAAGCATAGGGATGCCATCCAAAAAGGCTTCACCAATGCCACTCATGGCATGTGTGACTCCCGCAGCTGGAACTACGACCAGTGTGCCAATATGGTCTGTTGTTCGACTGACAGCATCCGCCATAAAAGCAGCCCCGCCTTCATGCGTGACAAGAATCGGGGTGATTTGATCAGACGAATTGAGCGCATCATATAATTCTGTATTATGCACACCTGGTATTCCAAATGTATATTTGACACCGATTTGCTCCAAGGCAAACAATGCCAATTCTGCACCAGTCTTTTTCATGTTATGTTCCTTTGATGATAGCCATTGTATATGTTTCAATTAAACCATCGGAAACAATCATCCTGTCAACAACAAATACAATATTAGAATAAATGTTTGTATCGCAGCTAAAATTACCCATGAACCAAATAAAGGAGAATTAACTTCTTCAACCCACATGTATGGGTATTCATCTTCTTCAGGCAAGTGTTCATCATACTCAATTTTGGGCCACAGAACTTCATAAATGTCCATCGTTCGCCTGCGCCCTCTTAATTTGACTTTTTTGAAAAATTCGCAGGTAAACCCTTTCACATGCTTAATGGCTTCATACACTTTTCCGGAGATAAAAATTTCTTCTCTGTCCATTTGATGTTGCAAAATAGCTGCCTGCCGCATGGCATCACCATACATTTGTTCACCATCCATCATCACCTGTCCCATTGTCACACCGATCTTAACTCTAATAGGGCGTGTTTTCAATTCGACACGTTTGGAGCAATTGTATTCATTAATTTCAATTTGAAGATCCAACGCACATCGGCATGCAGCAATCGGGTCTTCAAATGTACCCAATACAGTGTTACCACTACTTCGAACAATTTGACCGCCATGTCGTTCGATTGATGGAAATAGAATATCATTATGTTTTTGTAAAAGAAAACGATCCCGATTGAGTGCTTCATTGGTGATGTCTGAAATTGTTGATGTCAATATAACCACAGTTTTTGTGTTGAAATGTTCATACAACATTTCTGTCAATTGGTGCCATTGACGAAGGTAAGTTTCGATATTGGCAAGCGTAATTTCTTCGGCCGATTGGTCCATTGCCAGCGGGTTGCGTCGCCGTTCTGTTTGAGACTGCCCGGTCTGTTTTTTGGGAACAGATTTGGGGGGTAATGAGGCTGGTTCGGTGTCGGTCTTTGTTTGCTGTGACTCCGGTTGCGGACGAACTGTTTGCCCAAATTCCTGATCAATGGAATCCAACAATGATGTCATGTCATTTTTTATATCACCAGCCAGTTGTTGCGTATCTTTGGATTCTGGTTGTTTTGTTTTTGAAGGTGTTTCAGCCATAAGGTGCTACCATTCACGCATTATTTATTGATTAATGAAATGGCATTGTGTGAAAATTGCCATGGTCATTTAAAAAATTGAAACATATCATAGAATAGTCCATTCGTCACTTTACTTTAGACATTCACAATTGTTGTGTTTGACAAACAACCAATTGTTTCTATTTCAACCTCCACAGTATCGCCATGCTTTAAATAAACAGGCGGCTTACGAAATGCGCCAACGCCATCAGGTGTGCCAGTTAAAATAACATCTCCTGGAAACAAGGTAAAGTGGTTAGAAAGAAATGAAACCAGTTCATGCACTGAAAATATCATTTTTTGAGTATTTGATTGCTGCATGATTTGTCCATTAACGCGACATTGAATGTCTAACGCCTGAGGAGATACAGTATCTTTTGTTGAAATCCAGGGCCCCAATGGACAAAACGTATCCAAAGATTTACCTCGTACCCACTGACCATCACCAAATTGAAGATCTCTTGCACTAATATCATTGGCACAGGTATAGCCAAAAATCGCTTCATTTGCTTTTTCAACAGAACAATTTTTAGTCATATCTCCAATAATTATTGCCAGTTCTGCCTCATAATCAACTTGATTTGTAATGGATTGATCCCAACAAATGTTTTGGTTATGACCTGTCAAACTATTTGAAAATTTAGTAAAGACCAGGGGCGTTTTGGGAATTTCTTTGCTGCCCTCTGTCGCATGATCCAAATAATTTAACCCAATGGCGATTATTTTTGATGGGCGTAGAATCGGAGGCAAAAATGTAGCCGAATGAATTGGAATCAAAAGGCTTTCAATTTTTTCAGGGTAATGATCTTCCCTCATCAAACTGATCATATCTCCTTCAAAATTGAATGGAATCAAATCATCATCAACCACCTCTGCCACGTATAACCGGTTTTGGTAATATATTTGTGCTAATTTCATTGTTTTATCCCGATTTCTTCCAGGGTGAGGGGCGTCATATCATAAGTATGCAGGATCGTTTTAATTGTTCCATTCTTATAGAGCTTGAGATAAGCAGCGTTAAAATCTTTTACAGTTTGCTCTGCTATTGTTTTTTTTGAAAAACCAACATAATATAACGTTCTTTTGAAAGCTCCTGCATATCGAATCCCTTTTAGCTTATGCTGTTTAACTATCATCCATCCAACATCTTTGTTTGAAAAGACAGCATCATTTCGACCATGATACAATTTTTTAAACCCCACAATATCATCAGGGCGCATATCAATTTTCATTTCAGGCACTTTTTTTTGTATCAACTCCAATTGACGAGACGTATTTGAAGGGCCGTATACACCAATCAGATATCCTTTGAGTTGGGAAACATCTGAAAATTTCATCGTATCGCTTTCGCGAACAAATACCCCATATTCTGCTTGAAAAATCGGCACTGAAAAATAGAGCCAGTTTTCACGTTCTTTATTTTTCGCTAAAACAAACAAACCATTTGCATTGCCTTTACGAACATTATACTGCGCGCGTGTCCAAGACTGCAATCTCAGGTCACATTTTGTGTTCATTTCTGCGCACACCTGTTTGATTATTGATGCTGAAGGTCCTGCAACCTGACCATTTTCAAGGTATGAATATGGTGAAAAGTCCTGAGTATCCAAAATTAATTCTTTGGATTCACTTTGTAAGGTCACTGTGAAAAAAGCCAACAGAAAAAGTATTACTATCTTTAACTTCATAATTATCCTTTCCTAATGATAAAAAATGTAACAAATTATATCGATCAATTATACCGATTGACGCTGACGTTTTGGGACAGTAAAACTATGGCAATAAGTCTGCCTCAACCCAAATGTATTCATCGCCAAAAACTTTAAAAAAGCGTTCGCTGCTATCATACAATTTTTTCAACTGACGTTGCGAATGACAGAGGTATTTTTGTAAAGCCCCGATATCAACCCCAGATGGAATCATTCCCGCATCAATATTTACATATGATATTTTTAACAATGGATGTTTTTTTCGTAGCGCAATGCCATATTGTTGCTTGTATAGTTCTTCAAAGCTCGCATTCTTGATTTCCGGGTCAATGTATTCTTCATCGGACTCACCAATAATCGCAAGCATGAAATCGCGCCAGATACGTTTGATATTTCCTGGATGCAGCTGACAATGATATTTTTCTTTAAATATGGTCAAGGGCTGAAGTAGTCTTTCCAGTTCTTTTCTTTGAAAAATGACCATTTTAGTCATTTGATCAGGGTCATTTTTGAATTTTTCTCCAGGTCTTTTTAACATCACATAAGCACGCGTAAAAAATTGTGCATCAGCTTTGAGGTATTTACTTAATTCATGAGTCCCCAACTTGCTAACCGCTTCTTTTCGGACATCCGGTTTCGTCAGATTATTCATTATATCAGTACCTAATATTTGAGAGGATTTATGATGAACATTCTTATCATTTAATCGACTGATCAAGTCTTCACCAATACGTTTCACCAGGCTTTTAACAACACCTGGCATCAATTGCGGACGATATGAAACACTTGTTTCTTGGGGCTTCTCTTCTTTTTTCTCCTGCTGTTTTTTGGCCAATGAAGGGATTCGTCCGGTTCTAAATATTTCGAGCATGGATTTCACTTCAAATAATTGATTGGCCAACTTATCAATTTGTTTGGAGATGGTTCGTTCATAATCGTGATCCGTGCTGACACATCTTAAGGTCCATCGCCGGTCACCACAAGGGCAACAAGATAATGCACTTTGACAACAATCAAGTGCGCCTGCACTATCAATTAATTTTTCCAGGTCTTCTTTAATTTCAATGGCTTTTTCAACCGGTAAAATCCGATCATTTTCCATTTTCGCAACTTCTTCCCACCATATTTGTGCTGTTTCGTTGATAATGGTACGGGTTTGTTTACAGAACAATTTGCGTGCCGCAATACGACCTTTATTTTGTGTTTCGCTGGTAATTAAGATGGCACTGTATGAAATATCATTATCAACCAGTAATCGCGCAATATCTTTTTCTTTAAATCGATCCTGGCCACGACTGTGATTCCCGGCATCACCAATATGAATGACAAGCTTTCGTGAGCCTTGTTTCCAGTTCATTCCGCGCACACTATGAACAATTCCTTGAAAAACAGCCTCTGGATAATATGCGGGGTCATTTGGACGTTCAAAATTTCGGCGAACTGAAATATTCTCCAGTCGTTTTTTCATCAGGCGTACCTGTGTTGTTAAATCTTCAACCACCTCATACTGATAAGGAAGCTCATCTGCATAATCCCGATAGATTGCCGCACCAAATCGAAGTTCACCGATTTCTTTTAATTTTTCTTTTTTAAGTCGGAATTTATCCATGATCTTTTTTGCAATTTTTCCAGCTAAAACCAGATAGGGTTCCATGCTTTTAGTGGCGTCAATGAGAAAAACAACATCGCGGACCTCAGATACTTTGCTTTGTTTTTCAATATGCTGCGTTATTCTTGAAATATCAGGCGTTGCTCCCGGAACACCAATCAAAAAAGGTTGTCCCGGATCAGTCCCTTGCTCAAGAATGGCATAGCGAAATGCTTCCGGCGGCCAGGGAGATCTGTCTATCTTGTTGTCGATATCTGGACTGATCACAAGTAATTCTTTATCTTGAGTATTTTTACATGTTGGAACATTATCACAGGTAGGAAAGTTATTGTCGTTCGGATGTTTTTGATAATAAGACTGCATATCTTCTTTATTGGAAAAATAATAAATTGGATTTTTTCGATCTTTGCTCGGTTGAAATGCTTCCCGAGTATCCCAGGTAAAAACCCGCTCTGCGGGGACCCATCCAAGAATTGTATTTTCAACCGAACCGATGGCGTTTTCTTCAAAAGGATAAAAAAATGGTTTTTTACCTAAAAGGACATAGGTCGGATTTCTTTCAGAGGGATAATACAAATATATATTGGCAAATTCCAATATTTTAAGCTGCTTTCCTGTGGGAGTTGCTTTTTTATGGGGGGCATTCAGCGGATTGACAATATTGATACTGCCTTGAATACGCTTGAGTTTGTTGATTAACACGGCTTTATGTGTAATTGAATGCTTTGTCTTTATTGCATGGGGCAAAATAATAAACTGCTCAATACGTCCCCATCCTTTAATCTCAGGTGCTGCATCATTTTCGACAAATATGTATCGTCCTTTTTTTTGCATCACTTCAAATTTATCCAAAAAGAGTGCTGTATAGGTGACCCGACTCGTTTCATCAGCCTGTTGATATAAGCGAAGCCCTTCACGCGCAGCAAATACAACCCAGGGATTCATCATCATACCTTCAAATTTATCTTTATCCCAGATTTCTGATGGCCGCTTGTAGAGATATGGATCGGGCGCATTCATTCGAGCCAGGATGGGTGTTGAATAAATCAAAACCAGCAACAAGATACTTAATTGATTGATTAATCGTTTAATCACGATACCTCCTTAAAAAATTATTATTTTATTGATCAATAAGAATTTTACTTTTCTTTATTTAATATTTCGGCTTTTAGTTTGGCCAATTCTTGGGCCAGAGTGTCAGCGCGCTTTTTTTCGATATCAGCCCGATTTCTTTCAGTATCAGCGCGTTTCTTTTCAATTTCACTTTTTTCCAGGCCGGTATGCAAAACATTTCCATTTGCATCACACCATCTGAGCCAATCGGCTGTCATTTTTTCATAGATGCCATGAACAACTTTTAGGCCAATATTTAAATCCTTAAACCATATCTGTTTGTTTTTTGAAGTCAATGGGACGTAAGCCCCATCAACCAGTTGATAAACCAAAAAAGTTGATGGCAAAATATATGCAAGTGGGTCAAAAATCACATAATATTTGACCCCCATCTTTTGGTAATTAATTACTTTATCGGTATTTTCACCACCGACCTTGTTGGACACAATTTCAATGACTAATTCGGGTGGCTTTTTAAAAACATTCATCATGTAACATCGATTTTTTTTTAGCCAGATATCTGGAGCATATTGGACGTCAAGGCTTAAAAAAACATCTGGAACAATGGGTGTAACCGAATTAAAATCATATATGCCAACATCGGCAACAGCGATATAAGGTTCTTTTCTTTCCCAACTGGCCTGTAGTGATCCGGGTAAAAGCCGAAGCTGTTTTTCGCAATAAAAGTTGTCCACTGGTGTATCATCCTCCGTAATCAAACTGTCATAGTCAATTTCTATTTGTTCTACAGGTGGTATACAATGAGAAATAGAGGGTTCATCTGTTTCAATATTTGTGTCATAATTTGAAGCGATGTCATTCATATAGACATTGTCAGTATTCTCTGCCCGCATTTCATATGTATATCCCATAATCGCATCTCCATTCGTTCGATATACAAAAAATGATATCATTATATATCAAGAATCTCTATATGTCGATTGAAAGTTAATAAAAAAACTATCCGCTATTGTGCAAAATTGCATTCAGCTTTTTAACAATATCTTTTTGTTTATTGCAACGATAAAATTCACCTTTGAGCAAATCGGTCAGGTTCTTTAAAGCGTTTCCACCATAATCTCCAACAACAATACAATGAAATCGTTTATCTTCTTTGTTGAGTTTTAAGGTATCCAGTTTCAATTTTTCCAGGTTAATTGGGGTGATCACATCAGCCCTTTTTGCAGAAACAATATATATGACATGTTTGGGACCATCAATGGCTTCAAATGACGAAAACGCTTTTTTCAATTGATCTTTCAAGGAGCTAGGCGCCATGATTTTTGGATGCTCAGATTGAATATCATCTACTGTTGTCAGATGTTTCAAATGCCCCTCAAAAGCAGATGCAATCTTCAAATATTTACTGATTGTTTGATCCTGATTCCATCGAATCCGCGTTAAATACTTAAGAACAGCTTCACGACTTTTCTTAAATGAAATATATCGGCGATCATCATCAGTTGCATCAATGATAATTAAAGATTGCTGTGGGACAAAGATATTCCAATCACTGGTTAAAGGGGAACGTGGACTTGCTTTTGTTTGTGTCAGTGCTTTAGGCGCAAAACTCTTTGCTGGTGTTTCAAACTCTGAACCTAAAAAATACAGATGAATGACTGGATGCCAATACCCGAAATAGTCTCTTTGTTTTTTTCCAGCATGAATCCATGTCGGGTGTGCATTTTGAATAAAAAAGTGACTGGCTTTCAATGGAACGAACTTGGGCGAATTGGCAGGGGGTTGAATGAATACTAAATCACCCGGTCTCTCAGCAATTCCATGAACATTGATATACATAGAGACCCGCTGATGCGGTTTTCCATACAAATGCACAAACACTTCTTTTTGAATGTGAGGATAATAACCTGTAACATCATAAGACTGCGATTCATCTGTGCCAAATTGTTTATTTATATTAAATTTGTATAATTCTCCCACCCATGACCGATTTCCGCGTTTGTTCCATTGCGTCGATTTAATTTTTCCTGATGCCTGATAGGCTGCAATAATTCTTACAGTTGATGGTTTTATTGTTGTGGATAATTGCTTTCCAGGAGCGACGACCTGAGAATATGTTGGGTTAATTCCTGATAACACTGTCGCAACAAAACAAATGATCAATAGGATCTTAATCTCAGGGAATTCTTTTTGCGTTTTTATACACATATTCATCCAAATTTATCACTGATGAGAATCATTATATGTCTGTCAGATCGATATCTTTTGAAATATCTTCATCTCCAACCTCAATTTCGTACAATTCGAAAGCCTGGTTGGGATGTCGTCGAATACTTGAAATAAAGAGACTTTTGTCTTGACGATCATGGCCATGATCAAATAAATATCGGCTTAATGGATTAATCATCAGGTGTTCAATGACGTTGGCAATTCCTCGCGCACCATGAACATCCTTTCGCAAAACCGATTCATGAATTATTTCATTTACCCGCTCTGAACAGTTTATCGTAATTCCAGTACGTTGAGATATTCTAGTTATCACATCCCTGAGCATTTTATCAACAATTTCTGGAATGACCGGACCACGAATAAAATCAAATACAAAAATATTATCGCCAAGACAATGAAACAGCTTTGGACGCTTTAGCCTGACTTTAAAATGTTCTTCAACTGTCATGTGAATCAATTGTTTAACGATTTCGTATTTGGGCATAAATCCAGTTTCTGTAAAATCATACTTTTTATCACCAATTTTGCCCTGGGCTGAACCAATACTGCTCGTAAAAACAATGATTGTTTCAGAGAAAAAAATCATGTTGCCATTGGGTCCGATCATGACACCATCAGTAAGAATTTGGGGAAGCCGATCAAGAACAGAATGATGTGCACTTTCAATATTCTCAAAAACAATGACTGATGTCGGATATTGGCTGACCTGTCTGATTAAACACCCATCCATTGCCTCTTGATTCTTTTGTCGGGTTGCACCAAATATTTTCGATTCAGCAATAGGTTCAGCGTATTCATTCATATCCAGGCGGAATAATTGTGATTGATCTCCCAGAAAAAAGTCTGAAATACATCGGGTCATTTCAGTTTTTCCAACACCTGTGGGGCCAGCAAAAAATAAAACCGCTCTTGGCGAATTATTTTGTGAGCCATTAGAAACACCTGATAGCCCGATGACAGACCGCTTTAAAATATCTAAAATGGCATAAATGATTTCATCCTGGCCCTTGATTCGATCTTTAAACATTTGTTCAGCACGTTTAAATGATTGTATGTCAATACTGTCCCATGCCTGGCTCTGAGAACCGAATTTGTATTGTCGAACGAGTTGATGGGATTTGTCAATGCCAATTTGATGGTGTGTTGAAATATCTTGTAATGTTTTCAGTTCTTTTAGCATTAACCCCTGGGTAAGACGTGCAAATTTTTGAATGCAATTTTTTTGATCTTGAATTGAAAAGGCGGTTACAGGCGAATCAAAACTGTCGTAATTTAGCGAAAGGTATGTTTGACGATCACGTTCCGAAGGCAGGCCAATATCTATGGTATGGATAGTGGCATAATTTTGATACACCCATACCGGAATTGTTTTCGGCTGATCAAACAAGCACACAATCATACTGTGCGCATGGCTCTTAATTGAAATTTGCATCAACGCACTTTTTAAAATTTTGTGCATTTCTTGGGATTCATCAGCAAGAAAACGTAGTATTAAGACGCATGGATACGTGTCCTGGCTGATGAACGAATTGACCGTCTGAATGTTATTACTGTCAGGCTTAAATAATTTCTGATGTAACAAATGAGGAATGACAAACCCACTAAATTCATCGCAAAAAGCAACCATACGAAAATCATGATCAATAAAAAATTGTAATAAAAACTGGTTCATATCCATATTTTTTACAGATTTGTTGGTTTCGTACAAAACAGTATCGAAAATATTACCCGAAAGAACAAAAACGCGTTTTATTTTCAGAAATTGTTTAAGTGATCCAATCCAGCGAGATTGTTGTATCAATGATTGATTATTCATGGTACTACCATCCGAATTCATTGGGGTTGACTGAGACTCTCATAGAGTTGAATATATTCTTCAGTGATTTTATGATTGGGGTCAAAATATATCATGGGTTTTGCATAGTCATGCGATTCTCTGATTTTGATCGAATAGGATATAAAAGGTTTAATGACTGGGAGCCCTTCATCTATTAATTTTTGAACGATTTCTTTAGGGAGCCGGGCACGTGCCTGAAATTGATTTACAATAATCCCTTCAACTTCCAGCGATGAATTGTGATCAAAACGAATCTCTGCCACGCTATTGAGTAACCGGTATAGCGCATTTCGAGAAAAATGGTCACAATCAAATGGGATTAAACACGTGTCCGAAGCAATAAGCGCCGAACGACTATAAAAATTGAGTGCGGGGGGGGTGTCAATAAAGACATAATCATATTCAGAAATCATATCCAATGATTGTTTCAATTTAAACATCTTATAACGTGCCTCTAATTTGCCTTGTAAGTCATCAAGATCAGGATGAGAGGGCATCAGGTAAAGGTTGTCAAATGGCGTGGGATGAATAAATTTAGGGAGATCATCAGGTTCGCTGCCAAATAAATTGAACGATAGCATATTGTTGAAATAGTCCAGTGATGTTTGTTCGATGGAAAAAGATTTTTCCCCCAGCAAATACTGACTCGAATTGCTTTGCGGATCCAAATCAATGACCAATGTTTTTTTACCAAGCGCAGCATAAATCGCGGCAAGATTACAGGTGATTGTGGTTTTCCCCACGCCACCTTTTTGATTGAATATCACGCGTCGCATATCGGCTTCTCCTTATCGATTGGGATAAATCCAAATTTAGAAATTAAAATTATAATGTATGTTGCCCTCTGTCAATTGTTTTCATAAAATTCCTTTCCATCAATAAAAAAATATCATTTACAAATGCGTTGCAATAAGGTAAAATTCGACATTTAATATTTTTAAGATAAAGACACAACTGTTTTTATAAAGCTAAGGAAATCTCTAAAAATAAGTTCCTCATTTAATAATTGTTCATTTTGTTTTTGAACCAGGATTACACTGAAGAAGATGAATAAGATGAAATAAAACACTTTTAATTCATCTTATTCATCTTTTTCAGTGTAATCCTGGTTCAAAAACAAAAATGAAAAGTTTGGTACGCATATGCTTGATTTTAAATTGTAGAACAGTCAAGCATTTTAAATGGGAAACTTATTTTCCGAGCATACCTAAGCATAGAGGATGTATCATTCATACCAATAGAAAGTTAACTATTTTAATTACTTAAAAATATATATTCGTCATTCAGACGACCCGATTATCTTATTGCAAGAAAGGAGAAAATAATGAGAAAAGGATTGAAATCCATACATTTCACCTGTCATATGTTACTGTTATTGTCAGGTTTGATTATCAGCTTGACCGGTTGTGGAGGTCAGGGGCCGAGTGTTTCAATATCAGCCACGCCAGAAGTCATTAACTTTGATGAATCAACCATTCTTACCTGGTCTACCCACGATGCAGATTCTGTTTCGATCAATAATGGTGTGGGTACAGTTGCAAATAGAGGTACAATTGAAGTTCATCCATATCGAACAACCACATATACGATCTCGGCAGTCAATGCAGATGGGCACGCTGAAAGTAGTGTGACAGTTAAAGTCTTATATTCCGGACCTAAACCAGTTATCAACGTATCTGCCAATCCTACCACAATTTTTCCAGAGGAAGAATCTGTTTTAATCTGGAGTACAACCAATGCAAATACATTAAGTATTGACAATAAAATTGGTAGTGTGCCGCTGAATTATTCCATGACAGTCAGTCCCATGGTCACAACCACTTACACTTTTGTTGCTTTTGGTCCGGGCGGGGAAACAACAGTTCGCGTATCCATTAATGTGACACCCAATGCGCCTACTGCAAAAATAACAGCCAATCCAACCAGTATCAAACTGGGAGACGTATCTGTTTTGGAATGGATCTTTACCAATGCGAACACTGTAACCATTGAGCCTGATATTGGTGATGGCACTCTAATGAGATCGAAAGAAGTTTCTCCAGTTACAAACACGACCTATACGATTAAAGTCTCTGGTCCTGGCGGGACGGCGACTGATAATGTCACCATTTTTGTAGATGATCCTGATCCGGATAGAATTTTTGTTGACATTCAAGCCAATCCCACAAGTATTCGATTTGGGGATACATCAGTGCTTTCCTGGACAACACGTCATGCAACTCGCGTGTGGATAGAGCCGGATATCGGAGAAGTTGATCTCTCAGGTACATATACAGTGGAACCTAAGGTTACAACAACATATAAAATTCATGTAGAAAAAAATGGTTATGAAACCTTCGACTCTGTGACAGTTAATGTGGTTCATGATATTCCCAACGTTTCCATTACTGCGGAGCCTTCCAGAATAAACCTTAATGAAACAGCAACCCTATTATGGGAAACCCAAAATGCGGAAACTGTAGAAATTGATCAAGGCATTGGTTTTGTTAGTTCCAGTGGATCGAAAACGATAACACCCATTGAAACAACAACGTATACGATTAAAGCAACAAGCTCTGCTGGTTTTAATTCTGCCAGCGTGACTGTCTATGTTGAAGAGGATGTGCCATTAGGCAATCAACAATTTTTAAATGAACATGCAAAACAGATCGATCCGCTGGCCCCCTATCGATTAAACTTTGATCTGTCAAAAGATACAGATCGCATATTACAGGAAAAAATTGACTGGACCCATCATATTCCTGATGTAAAGCACCAGAAGCAAACAGGATCTGATAGTGCATGGGCTATGGTATACTATTTGAGAAGCTTTCAAGAAAGTGTTTCAAAACAACTGCCTGTTGATCAAACAATGTTTAGCCCCATGTACACCCATGTGCTTCAATGTCGAAATGAAACCGACCCATGGAGCTTAATTAAAACCTGGAAAATAGCGCATCGTTATGGTTGTGCAACATGGACATCTTTGCCATTTGAAGACCTGGATGGATTTATGGATGAAATAGAAATAAACGCATATGCCAGTTACCAGTTTAGCGATTCGTTATTTTTTGACGCCCTGGATGATCGAATGGGCTCACCTGTTATGTTGACCGATCTCGATCAGATTCGTATGATGTTAACCCAAATGCCAATCGTGCTGGCAATCAATCATTTTGATCCGGCAATGCATGAATTGTCTCAAGATCAAAATTTTATCACATATTCAGATCAAACAGATGTTGCGCATACCGTGCTGTGTATTGGCTATGACAATAAGTTATTTGGGACTGGCGCTCTAAAAATAGTCAATAGCTGGGGCAAAGAATGGGCTCAGGATGGCATGTCCTGGATTAAATATACAGATTTAAACAAAATTGTTGTTTCAGCCCTGGCATTTCATTCGTTACCTGAGCGCATCAAGAACAAAACAGAGGGATCGGAAAAGCTACAAAAACCAGAGAATGTGCAAGCCTCTTCCGATAAAGGACCTTATGTCGATATTCAGTGGACACATGTAACCAATGCACAATACTATCAAATATATCGCGCACCGGCAGCGAGCCAGTCTGATGTCCATGAAATACATGAATATGAATGGATTGGAACGGCAATGCATTCGCCATACCGCGATTTTCCGGCTGCGAGTAATGAATATTTATATGCAGTTGTTGCTGTTAATGAATTTGGTTCATCCGAACATTTGAATCACCAAGATGAGAAAGAATCTCATATTGCAATCGGTCTGGCCTGTGGAAAATCACTTTCCACACCTGCGCTTACATACGAAACAAAACCTGCTGAAGGGCAAAGCGAATTTCGTATTTCATCAATTGATCCAGATACAGAACGTTTTCAAGTTTTTGTTTCTCATAGCAAGTATGGTCCATGGCAGTCCTTTGGATGGATAAAGCCTTCAGAACGTTTTGTAATTGATTGGTACAGAGACAAAACCTGGGTGGGCTATCAACCAAATGTTCGTGTGGTGGCAGAGAATCAATCAAAAGGATTCAGTATGGCATCACGAGCTGTGCAGGTCCCATCTTTCATTGCTCCACAAAACCAGATTGCAACCATAAACAATTTGAATGCACAGGTGACAGATGTTCAAACGATTGAACTGTCGTGGTCATTGAGCGGTAATCATGTTGAGTTTTTGGATATATGGCGAACATTTGACATTCAGTCCTCTTCTTCGACATGGACTAAATTAGATACCATTTCAGCTGAACTTGATACGTATCACGATACAAAAGCTGTCGCTGGCATTAATTATCAATATGCGGTCCATTGCATATATGAGGGGATATCTGGAGTTGGCCAAAAAAGTCAATTTGTTCAGTTACCTTTGAATCAAGCCAATTTAAAAATCGTTCATGTAGAATCTGAAACAGGTCCATTGACGATGATGGAAGATTTTGAAATGGAGCTGATTATTGAAAACAATGGTAATTTAACGATCCAAGATTATCATTTTAAGGTCATGGCCTATAATTGGACAACCAATAGCCCAACTATTTGTTTGGAAGATAATGTAAGAAACTATCAAGATTTGAAACATCCGATGACACCCGGCAGTAAACACATTTTTGCAATTACGTTTAATTTGCCCGAACCGCTGAACTCTGGTGAATTGTTTTCCTGGCAGATTATGGTTGATTCAAAGCAAGCAATTGGTGAAATCTATGAGAGCGATAATATATATTGGGCACAAAAAATGTGCTGGATGGAAATGGAACAATAAAATAATTGGAGAAAAAGTGAATTGTTCGCACTTTTTCTCCATCAATTTGAGGAGAATGATCATATGTCAAAATCAGCGCTTCAAGAGATCGAGACATTCATTACAGAATGGCAGAAAGATTCAAACAACATAAAGAAAGATTTTTTGTTTTTAAAAAACAATTTTAATAAAATGTCCAATATCAAATTGGATTTTATCGCCCGACCAGGGGTGTCATACTCCCTGAGAGCGGCACATACAGCACAGACAAAACGATCATTGTTTGTGATGGTGGATATTATTGACGATGATCCTGAAAACAGATGGCTTTCTGTCTGTTTTTATGGTGAAATGATTACAGATCCTGATGAAAAAGGAGATCTCATTCCTGAAGGATTGCTAGGCGAAGATGGGTATTGTTTTGATCATGAAGAAGGCAATGATGCAGACATTGCTTATATTCAAACACGAATTGAAGAGGCATATTCTGCAGCCGGGAATGAATAATCCAGAATCCGGATCAATGAAAGAAAGGAATTCTTTATGAAAAAAAGTTTGCTCTGTCTATTAATGAGCATTTTTATGTTTGTGAACATTGCCACAAGTGGTGATTCTCCCACTAAACAGAAAAAAAAATTAAAAACAGAAAAAGAAAAAATCAGTTATTCATTGGGTGTTGAAATTGGACGCTCTTTTAAAGAACTAAAAAAAGAAATAGATATGGATACGTTATGGAAAGGGTTTTCCGATAGTATCCATGGTCGAGAATTATTAATGTCTGAACAAGACAGTCGGGCAGTGAAACAAAAATTTTTAACCCGAATACAAAAACAACGAAAGTCGAAACGTGAAAATATGGCAGATAATAATAAAAAGGAAGGTATGACCTTTCTATTGGAAAATAAAACAAAAGCCGGTGTGATCACCACAAAAAGTGGATTACAATATATCGTTTTGCGAAAAGGTGATGGTGATAAACCCAAAGAGACAGATCAGGTCAAGGTTCATTATCGGGGAACCTTACTTAATGGGGATGAATTTGATAGCTCCTATAAACGCGGCAAACCAGCGGAATTTCAACTCAATCAAGTGATTAAGGGATGGCAGGAAGGTTTACAGTTGATGTCACCAGGAAGTAAATATAAATTTTTTATACCTTCTGAGCTTGGCTATGGAGAACGAGGCGCGAGCAGTACGATTGGCCCCAATGCAACGCTCATTTTTGAAGTAGAATTGTTGGATATCGTTAAATAAACCTTAAAAAGCAGAATATTTTATATGTATCCGATTCAATTTGTTTTAGGGGGGTGCCGCAGTGGAAAAAGCAAATATGCATTGACATATGCGAACACAAACTGGCCTCCCCAAAAGTGTTTCATTGCAACGAGTGAGCCCCTTGATCATGAAATGAAGGCCCGCATTACAAACCATCAGAAAGAGCGCGGTCCTGACTGGCATACCATTGAAACTCCCATTAATATTTGTGATACGATCCAAAATGAATCCTACAAATATTCAGGTATACTTCTAGATTGTGTCACCCTTTGGATCAACAATCTCATGTGTCAGAATATGGATGACGACACCATAAAAAAACAAATCGCTCAGTTACTTCACACATTGAAACAGATCAAATGCCCCATAATCATTGTATCAAATGAAGTGGGATTGGGGATTGTTCCGGATAACGCCATGGCACGTTTGTATCGTGACCTGGTGGGATATGCCAATCAACAAATTGCGGCTATTTCAGAGATCGTTGTATTTATGGTTGCAGGCATACCGATGCCCCTCAACCAACCATCCGAAGTTGTCCGATCATCATCAGATTGAGTCCGCTACTGATATTTGTACCAGACGTTTCATTTTTGTTTTTGAATCAGGATAACACTGAAGAAGATGAACAATTTTTAAATGGGGAACTTATTTTTCGAACATTTTTTATCTAATATTGTTTTGCCAGAATATTCATTTTTTCGCCAATACCAATTCCATCAGTGGTTATCACCGCCTGGTACGGCCATATTTGTACCCCCGCTTTTATGGCATCATAAAACAAATTCGCATATTTAAAATCAATATAATCAGCCGGAGCAAAACATTTACCATCTGATCGTTGAATAAAAAAAAACAAGGCGGTGTCTATCCCAGTTTTTTTCATTTTTATCAACGTTTCCAAATGTTTTTGACCTCTTGTGGTAATGGCATCCGGAAAGGCAGCAACGTCATCTTCCACCAATGTAACATTTTTCGCTTCAATCCACAGTTTCTTCGTTGAATTTTGGACACAGGCATCAAACCGGCTATCCCCATATTTTACTTCTGAAAAAAATTGATCGTATGGTTTAAGTTCTTGTAATTGATTGTGTTGCCATGCCAGCTTTAAAATACGATTGGGGACAAGTGTGTTAACACCAACCCACGTGTTATGAATGTTTACGAGTTCCAGTGTATAGGGTAGCTTTCTTTTCGGATTATTTGCACGAGACAGTAAAATATTCTGACCTGGGCGGAGTAATCCCATCATAGAGCCAGTGTTGTTGGTATGCGCCCATAATCGTTCGCCTTGATAATTCGCCTCTACAGAGAAACGTTTGTACCGGCAAATAAATTGAGCGGTAATACATTGTGATTGATATGAAATAAGATTCATTTCAGCGCTCATTTTGAACAAAGCCGGTACTCTTTTCAAAGATAGTATCTGGCAGGTTTGGTGCATTCATCAGTGTGGGAGGCATTATATCAGAATCATATAGCACAGCAACGATGGTATCTGCATTTTGATCAAATGCTGCTGTTGTGATATCACATTCCCACCGGCCATCAGAACCAATTGATGTCATCGGCGCTGCGGGATAGGGTTTGCTTTGCCAGCCTTTCCCTTGAATATGAATATAGACTGCAATATGATGCGATTCAGGTGCAACATTGAGAACAAGCCCTTTTAAATCTCTCAAACGATTGCCCAGGGGGGGAACATCGGTAAAGAGCAAAATGGGATGGATCGATTTGTCTGTTTCAACAGGATTTGATGCTTTTTCGACTTTGATAAAATTACTCTTTTTTACGTTCTTAATTTCAGGCGGATGTATCGTTTCAGATAATGATTCTATTGGTGCCGCTTCTTCAATTTCAGGCTTTGTTGCTGCGATAGTGTTTGAAATATCAAAAGACTGTTTATCTGTTGGCTTATTTTTCTGCTCTGGGTGGATCAATTCATAGTATGAATATGGACGAATTAAGGCAAAGAAATCGGCATGATCCATGCCATTATTATTGTAAGGTGTATCTACCAGCCCATTTTGATCGTTATCTTGCTCAACATGATCCCCATAATAATTGCCCATATAGTTGGCCAACACATGGCCGCAGAATTGATATGTTTTTTTATTGTCAGATGACCATTGATTCAGTCCTTTAGAAAAGGCATTTTGACCTTGATTCAATACCAAATTGTTCAGAACAATCAAATTCACAAAGCTGTCCGCATCAATAAATAAACCATAATTATCATTGGCTGCAAAGGTATTAAATTGTATTTGATTTCTCGATGATTTCGTCAGGTGAATGCCATCATTGCCATTTTTTTCACACGTATTATGGGTAAAATGATTTAGCAAAGAATCTTTTATATAGATGCCAGCCCCATTATTCTGATAACAGGAATTATAAGAGAGTTGATTCATAAATGCTGTATTCAAAAAAATGCCATGCTTCTCATTGGCAATACACTGATTCTGAAAAAGCTTATTTTTTAAACTGGCATGAATAATGATTCCATAATCGTTGGCATGCTCCCGGTCAAATCCAAGGCGATTGCTTTCAATATGACAATTTGCAAACCCCCGATCAATACAAATTCCTGATGAATCATTCCTGTTCGCACCAACAATGCTGAATCCTTCAATTCGCACATGGTCTGACTGAACATGGAAAACATGTTGATCCGATCGTTTCGCTTTAATCATTGTTTGCGTATAACCTTGGGCAGAAATCAAGGCGACAGGGCTTTGTATTTTGATATTTTCTGTGTATGTTCCAGGTAAAACTGTCAACGTAAATGCATGATCTGTTTGATAATCGGCAAGCAAAGACAGGGCCGTTTGAATGGACCGAAACGTCGCATCTTTTCCAACAGTCCAGAACTGAGGACTGGCATGTTCATGTTCATATGACGATATATGTGTATGTCCACCACCTATCCATATGCTATAATCCAGAGGACTTTCATTGGTGACCTGAAAGGCAAACTGTTCATCTGTATCAATTGAAAAGCTGCCTGGAAAAATACAGAAACGAAAGTTGATCCTTTTGCCATCACCAATGATTTCATGTTCTTTTCCGGCTTTTGTAAATATGCCTTCAGGGGTTACTTTGCCCAATTGAAGAACCAATTTATGATGATGTTGGATCGGGGTTACAAAACAAATATTGCCTGTTCGCGCATTTCTTTCTGTCCACTCACGTTTTCCATGTTGTTGTGGTGATGATTGAAACAAAACTGATTTTCCCGCAGCACATAGACATTTCGACTGCATTTCTGGCATTTCATCAGATACCAACAGGTTTTGATGACGAATGATTTTTGTTTGGCACCCATACTGTTCAGGCTTTTTCGATAGAGCATATTCTGATATTTCAGTATGGGACACCTGATAAAAGGCATCGGTTATGCCATCATTGTTTTGATCATCCAGAGGATGGTCATCAAAGTAATTTCCCAAAAATCCTTGTCCAAAATTATGCGTTACCGGTGATGTGTTTTGCCATATATTGGCACTCCACTGGGAGTAAACATTTCCATTGTCATTACTGATAAATGAATTTAAAAACACGCTGTTGTGATTACTGTTGTATGTTATATTCAATCCATATTTGGGATGATATTTTACAATATTTTTATAAATCATATTGTTTTGAGATTGATTTAAAAGGATACCGGTTCGCTGATTGCGTTGACAGGTATTTTTGACCAGCGTATTATGGTTGGATTGATTCAGATAGACTCCAAATCGTTTATTATGCTGGCACAAATTATGAGATAAGGTATGAAAGCCGCCACCATCCACGTATATGCCATAATAATTAGAATTTTGTTTATCCTGTCCACAAATATTATTTTTAACCACACAGTTATTTGCCTCTGATTTTAAATAAATACCTGCCTGTCCATAATTGTCTGCACCAATGACTGTAAAGCCTTCAACGATTACATTACTATGGGCAATTTCTATGGTATGAGCTTGATAGTTATTTCCTTGTATAATCGTTTGTGTCGGGCCATTGGCAGTACATAAATGAACAGGTTTGGTCAAACAAATGTTTTCGTTATATGTACCACTTAAAACAAGAATTGAACTATCAGGTGCCGCATCATCAATTGCCGATTGAATGGTTTTATAGCCCTGGGTGTCTCCAACATAGATAACTCCTGCACGTTCATCATCAAGAATGTTTACTGAGGCAATCCCTGAAGCCCAACCAACAGCTTCAGCAGTAACATTTACAATGTGTGGACCATCTGGTTTCGTATTATTTTTACTCTGGATATCAAAACAAATTGATTTTTTTTGTGCTGGAATAATGACATATTCGGGGACAATCAGGGCGGATGAATCTGATACTGATAGTTTAACCTTTAGCTGTTTGGGTGTTTTTGATGGTATCGATATCTTTGCCGCATTGCTAAGAATGCCATCATTTTCTCTCACTTTCAGCGGCGTTTCAATAGACAGGTAATTACCAGATTGCACAACTTTAACATTTTGATGAATCAGCGAATTCATTGCTGTAATTTTAACAAAGCCTGAACGCATTCCCATAGTGTTTTGGCCGACACGTATTTTAACAGTTCCATTTCCTTTGCCACGATAACCATCAATGATTGTAATCCAGGACTTCTCTGAAAACGCCTGCCATTGAATATTCTGACAGCATGTGATCTGGATGTCTGCTATGGCAATCTTTGGATTGCAGGTAATTTTATCAGGAGTTACATACAGTTCTGTCAATGATGTCGATGGTATCGCTGTGATTTGAATACGATTGTCATGGTTAATTTCAATATGTCCATTTGCTGTCGAATGAATTTGTTGCCAGTCTACATGGATATTTAAAATTTTACTTTGCATTTCTTTGATTTGAAAGGGGCATGAAGGCGGGGGAATTATCTTAATCCACTGATTTGATGGCACAATAGAATGGATCGTCATTGGATCTTTTCCATGATTACTAATGGTGAATTTGTTTCCAAAAAGCCTGAAATTGGCAAGTTTTACTGAAGACTCATTCAGCAGCCGGCTGTTATTATGGGTGGAAAATGTTCCAGTGTAAATGTTTTGATAACGAATGCTTGGATTAGAAAAATGCATGATTCGTTTGCAGTGACCATTGGGGCATAAAAATGGATTGTTATATGCCATGATGGTTCGCCACCCATTAATATGCAAATATCCATGTCCATATGGATAAGGTACATTTTTGGGATCCACTTCAGGATTATGACGTGCGCCAAACAGATGGCCTATTTCATGAGCAAATGAATAGTTTCCAGAGGCACACTGTACTGTGACAATACAAAAACCATGATTTGCGCCAGGATTCAAATAACTGACGCCACAATATTTTTTTGAAGATTCAATCATTACAACAATATCTGCGCAGTATTGGTCTCTCAGGTCATGAATTTCATCCATGTAACCATCATTTTTGTGGGCCAGATTATTCAGGTCAGTTACAATATCTTGTTCATTATAATCGACCGGATGCGTATGCACGAGATTCAACCGGGTCTGAATGTCGCTTTGTTCATAGGACACGTTGGTTTCATCAATGGCAAGTTGAATCAGGGCATGAATCGATTTCGATTTTTTGGCTGCTTTTTGCGTATATACGACCATCAAATGAATAACAGAACCATCATCCCCCTGTTGATCATGCGTGAAATCACCGGAAATATCTTTTTGTTTCGACAGATGTTTCTCAACCGGAGGATGTTCTACAGGAAAGCTGGAATCGTCGATCTTTGAAATTTCATGTAATGGCGGAGAAATCGGGGAAATCTGGTATATCTGGTTATGAATGCGTATTTTGCCATATAAGATATCACCTTTTACTGTAAGAATTGCTTGAATATCATCAGATTTGTTTACAGAACCAAACCATGAAAAATCGTCAGCAAACCTGTATTCCATTCGCTTGAATGATACCACTTTATGTAAATCTGGAAAAAGATTGAGGTTGATTTTTGATGCATATCTGAGTTGCGGAATTCGAACATGAACACGCCTTTTTTGAATGCTGTTCGAACGATCCATTTCCATCTGGGATTTTTCATTATGAGGTCGTGAAAATAAATAAGGTATTGGAAATTGGTTCATTGGTGAATCAGGTGTCAATCTTCGGTCAATTTTTTCTGAAACGTTGGTTTGATATATATTTAATTTCTCGGGAGTGATGATCATAGCTGCAATGGGAAACCAGTTCAAGCCAGTATAAATGATGAATAATAGAAAAAGTATTGTTGTGCGTTGTTTTTTTAGCATTTCATTTTTCCAGCCTTTGAAATCCATCGATTAATTTTGGCATGAAGCAAATCTTTATCCACAGGTTTGGTGATATAGTCATTCATGCCGGCATTTAAACATAATTCACGATACCCCTTCATTGCATGCGCAGTGACAGCAATAATGGGGATGTCGTTTTTATGATCCATATTGCGAATGTTTTTGGCAGCAGTCAAGCCATCCATTATTGGCATTTGAATATCCATTAAAATAAGGTCATAGGTCTTCTTTTCCAATGCAGCGAGCGCTTCTTTCCCATTATTGGCTGTGTCAATCTCAAAACAATGGCTGCCCCCTGAAAGGACTTCAACAATTACTTGTTGATTAATTGGATTATCCTCAGTCAACAATACTCTGATTTTAGGATCAACATCTTCTTGCGTTTCAGGTATTTGAATTTCGTTATCCTGATTTTCAGGCGGATCTATTAACTGATCAATGGCCTTAAAGCTTTCTGCCAGCTTTTCATCAAGATCTTGAATAAATGAATCTGTATTACCTGTTTCTTCTTTAAGTGCAGCTTCAAGAGATTTTGAGGCACTCTCAACCTCGTGAACAGATAAATTCGCCGCTGCTCCCTTAAGACTGTGAACCTCACGAATTGCGAGTTCGTTATCATTTTGAATCATTTCTTTAATTGAAGGAATGAACCCACAATATGTATCTTTAAATGATTTTAGCAACTGAAAGTAAATTGTTTGAATTCCGCCCAGTCGTTCAATGCCTTCATCAACATTGATAACAGAGCGATCTGGTATGTTTGAGTCTGCTTTTTCTGTTTCTGTTGATATATCAAACTGTTCTTGCTCATCATTTTCGATTTTTGTGCCAGGGACCCATTTTTGAAGAACAGCAAACAAATCATCCTTTTTAATGGGTTTGGACACATAATCATTCATTCCAGATTCAAGACAGGCTTCTCTATCGCCTTTCATGGCATTCGCAGTCATAGCAATAATAGGCAAAGATTCTGCCGAAAACTGCTTTCGGATTGCTTCAGTGGCCTGAAATCCATTCATTACAGGCATTTGGATATCCATCAAAACAAGATCATACTTTTTTTGAGAAACAGCGTCCACAGCTTCCTGACCATTATTCATGATATCAGGTTGAATGCCAGCCTGTCCTAATATTTCTTTTGCCACTGTTTGATTAATCATGTTATCTTCTACCAACATCAGACGAAGCGTTTGCCATCTGGGATCGTCAATGATTGATTTAGGGGAGGACTTGGTTTCTGGCAGTGAAATTTGTTCTTTTCTATCAAAACTTTCCATAATGGCATCAAACAAAGTTGATTGTTTGATTGGCTTGGCTAAAAAGGCATCAAATTTAATGGGGCTGATTTGTTGAACAGATTTTTCATCACCAAAGGCAGTTATCATAATGACCGGTACCTGATTGAACTGTTTTAAATCCTTTATTTTTAAAGTGGTTTCAATGCCATCCATACCAGGCATCATCCAATCCATCAAAATTAAATCTAGATTCTTTCCTTTACTGTATTTGTCCCAATTTTTCAGCAATTGAATACAGTGTTTTCCGGAAATGGCTTCAAAAGCATTGAAACCAAAGTGTTCAATCATTGACTGATTGACAAAACGACTGGATTCGTTGTCATCGACAATCAATACTGTGAGATCATTTAAATCCGAAGGCACACGATAACGATGCTCTAATTGGCATTCCTGTGTTTCAAACAAGGCTGTAAATGAGAAGACACTTCCACGCCCGGGTTCACTTTCAAGACTGATATCGCCATTCATGAGTTGGACCAGACGTTTACATATTGTCAACCCCAGACCTGTGCCACCATATTGTCGGGTTGTAGATCCATCAGCCTGAACAAAAGGTTCAAACAAATTTTCCTGAGCATCCAGTGGAATCCCGATACCTGTGTCCTTTACTGAAAACAATAGGCGCGCATGTTGATCTCGTTCAAAAATCTTTATGACACGAACAAGAATTTCGCCTTCATGGGTAAACTTGATTGCATTGCTTGTCAAATTGACAAGCACCTGTCTCAGCCGGTTGGGATCTCCAATGAGAGAAGAGGGCACATCCGAATCAACGCCAATAATGAATTCCACTTTTTTTTGTGCAGATTTTTCACGAAACATGTCAGAAATTTCTTCAAGCAAGTCCCTGAGTTGAAAATGGGTATATTCAATATCCATTTTTCCGGCTTCAATTTTTGAAAAATCCAGAATGTCGTTGATCAGTGCGAGCAAAGAATGGGCCGAACTATTGATAATATTTTGATATTCTTTTTGTTTGTCATCCAGGTCAGTGGATAACATCATTTCCGACATTCCAATGATTGCATTCATGGGGGTACGAATTTCATGGCTCATATTGGCCAGAAAGTCACTTTTTGCTCTGTTTCCTTCTTCTGCATCCTGTTTGGCTTTTTGAAGTTCAATTTCTGCCTTTTTTCGTTTGGTGATATCCTGAACATAACATACAATTGCAGGCTCGTTATCATATTCAGTATGACCGGCAATAAGCTCAATGATACAATTTTTTCCTGAAGAGACCAGCGCTTCATATTGTCCAATATCTGGAACGTTTTTTTGGCTGAGCTTATTCGAATAATTTTGAATCGCTCGTCGTTGATCATTGGGATGAATGATTTCAAAAAAGGTTTTGTTTAAATATTCTTCACGAGAATAGCCGCCGATTTTAACCATGGCATCATTGACATATTTGATAACAGCCTTTCGTTCACCAATATCTTGAAGCACAACTATGCCCAGATTGGCCTTTGATGCTGTTTCAATAAGGATTCTATATCGGGATTCTGATGCTTTGAGATTTGTTGTTGCATCTTGAAGGCTTGTTATCATGTGGTTGAACGTTTCTGCCAGCAATCCAATTTCATTTTTTGGATGAACGTCAACCTTTTCCCATTCACCGGAAGCAATCTTCGAGGATGCTTTGGCGAGCTTAGATACTGGCCTGGATATGGATCTGGCAAGATATATGGCACCACTAATGCCAAAAAGAATAATAATGGCACACAAAATCACATTTTGTAAAATTAATTCATTGATCGCTTTTTGAATCGTCTTGAGTGAAAGGCCCAAAAGAATCCACCATTGATCCTGACCTATTTTAAATGGGTGAACGATTAAATAGCCTTCATTGTTGTCATGAATCAGGGATAACGCTTTTGTTTCACTGATTTGATATTTTTTTGATATTTTTTCGCCATAATAAGACTTGTCATTGGCCATATAGACTTCACCAGTCGCATTTACAATTTTGATGAACGTAACGTCTGAACTCTCAGAAGAAGCCTTTAACAGATGCTCAACAAAGATCCAGTTCAACGACATAAATGCATTTTCAGTGCTTAATGCAATATTGCTTGCCAGAACTTTTCCAGAATTGATCAGGCCTTCTTTAATTCCTTTTGTTTCAAGCTTGATTGCCATGTAAGTACAGATAAAAACTGAAAACAATACAAGCGCCATGACATGAAATATCAATTTAAAAGTAATTGAACGATACTGATTTAGGATTTTTCGCAACATCATAATCATCACCCTGTCATTATACTGTTACAGATTCTCCAATACCTGCAATAATAACTTGAGTTTTCGGCGCACTCTTTTTTACAAAATTTTTAAAACCATCAGCAGATTGAACCAAAACCGGAAAGGTGCCATAATGTTCAGGGATAACAATTTTGGGACGAATCAATTGGCAGGCATATGCCGCCTCTTCAGGTCCCATTGTAAAAATGCCGCCAATTGGCAAAATAGCGACATCAGGTTTGTAAAAATCGCCAATAATGGTTTTCATATCCCCCATTAAAGAAGTATCACCAGAATGATAAATTTTAAGCCCATTCTCAAACGTCAACATATATCCAACAGCTTCACCCACAAACCTGTTCGCACCGGAAAAACCAGTCAATTGTGCGCCAGCAGAGTGAAACGCCTCAAGCATGGTAATTTTAATACCATTGAAATTTGCAACGCCTCCCTTATTACCCAATGAAAAAGTTTCGCATTTGGCTGTTGGGATTTCAGATTTGATAAAAAAACTAAGTTCCCAGGGTGCAATGACAGTGGGGCCATATTCATCGATCAAAGATTTGGCATCATTTAGCATAAAGTGGTCAACATGGCCGTGCGTCCATAAAATCATATCCACTTTGCCAAAAGCGCCTTTTTGTTTATATTTTGAGGGACATTTTGGGTTTGTACTGATCCAGGGATCAAACAGAATTTTTTTTCCACGAATTGATGTAAACAGGAAGCTGCCATGCCCTAACCATTCCAGCTTTACCTGTCCCCAGGTATCTGATTTCGGTTCTTCTGCATATGCTGATGGTGTCTGAATGAGTTTATCTAAGCCGGCCATTCCAATAATTGCGCCCATACCTCTAAAAAAGTGTCTTCTGGTAAGTTTCATATTAATTAATCCTTTCGCTTAAAATTAACGTATCATCTTTACAGATTATTATAGCAAATACAAAACAAATTAACATCGTTTTTTATTTTTTTCTCAACAATAAATTTTTCAAAGATCACGTTACACACTTTTTTCTTTGTCACATACTGAGGGATGCTCTGTAAATAACTTCCCCATTTTATTGATATTGTTCGTTTTGAAGTTATTGTACTGTAGAGACGTCGCATGCGACATCTCTATACGAACTTATTTTATTGTATGATCATGATGATTTTGTACTATTTTTAAAAAGATGAGTTTATTTTAAGCGAAGTGGTTTGGGTGCTCACAACGTGCCTAAACATAACTGATGATGTTAAGGAATGCTTGAAAAATAAGTTCCACATTTAAAAATGCTTGACTGTTCAACAATTTAAAATCAAGCATATGTGTACCAAACTTTTCATTTAACGTTGTATGTTGTATCAATACAATCAGCCACTATTTCCTTGTCTTTTCCGACTATCACTGAGTGCGCCAATTATTCCTACCAAAAACACAACAAACCCGAACAATCCAAAAGAGCTCCCACCAACAATTGAAACAAAACAGCTTCCAGAGGGTGCATCAACCGCATATGGGTCAACAATTGGTTTTTTGGGTACCGATTCTCTGGTAATATCCAACCCCATTGAGCTTAAATGCGGGGCTTGTAAGATAATAAATATGTCTGATGGCAAATACTGAAGTTGTTCTGTATGAAATCCATGAATGCCATCCCCTTTTTCATTCACTTTGACTGGCACCTGATGATCTGTAATTTTCGCCATAAATGATGTATATGCTTTTGAATCCGAATTGATCAGAATGGGCAACGATACTGATGGCGGTGTTTCTGCATTGATATCACTCAAACGTTGATTGGATTCATCAAGATATGGATTATAATATACTGGCGTTTGCAACTCATTGAGATAGAATTCAACTCGAACACCTGTACCCAATGACTCCTGACCAAATGTATAGTTCGTTATTTTGACACGAAGTTGTTCATTGGATTGCACGTTTTTGGCTTTTTGGGGATCAATCTGATATGTGTCGCTGTTTTCATTGTATTTCAGGGTGTTTTGGTCATCCACAAATAAATAATCAAGGGGGATCGCTGGTATATTAATTTCAGCAGGAACGTTTTGTCCATCGGTGTTTTGCATCAATATATGAATGGTCGTTCCGAGCAAAGGATAGAAGACGCTTTCACCACTCGAAATGTATTGAATCTCACCATATTGATCTGAAAATAGTTTTTCATCTTCAGGTTGATACGTTAATTTACTTGCCGGGGAACCATATTCTATATAGGTTATTGTATAGGTGCTCACAGGTATTTCAGGTGTATCTGTATCATAGAATTTGAAAGTAACCAGATACGTTAAGTCTCCATCTCCGGGTTGATTATTTTTGATGTCGGTAAAATGTTTTTCTGTCGTCCAATGATACGTATATGGCGCATCAATGGTTCCATTTCGATTCGCATTTCGGGTATAAATGCTTTGATCAACCGGTTCTTCACTGCCATCAGGTAACACAATTTTCATGTTAAAATTATTGAAATTTTTTCGTATGACATGCAGGTCAAATCCATTTGTGAGATAGGTATGTGTGACCTCTACTTTTGGCTTTAGTGGGTCAAATGAGGGGTCATATGTCAGGTTGGCGTAAATATTGACAGCGTCCTCGCCAATCTCAATCATTTTTGAACCATTCTGACGATACTCAAAAGGCTGAAAACTCTTTGCCACAATGAGAAGCCGATACTTGCCTTTTTCAGCAGGAATACTGAATAAATCGATATTATTTATGCCTTCACGATAGATTTTTCCGGTTTCAGATTTCAGTAATACATATTCATAAGGAAATCCATTCCGATATTGACCACCTAGTGTAATATTCAATGATCCATACACAATCGTTGGCTCCTTGATTGTGACCTGAACTTCTCCTTCCACTTTGACCTTACTGTCATCCACATAAAATTCAAACCGGTCGACACCCGTCTTGCCAACATCAGCAAAATAAATGAAATCGCCAGACATCGGGTTGGACAATACGGCCATCCCTTTTGCCCCCTGATTTGAAATATTACACAGCAACATATCATTGTCCGGATCTTTAAATTTAAGCCGGCCATAGGCAACGCCACTCATGTCCACCTCAATTGCACTGCTGATCACAATGGGTGGATCGTTGATATTTTCAATTTCAATGGTTACTTCTTCGGGCGCAGACCAGACCAGACCATCATTCACTCTGAACGTCAGAAAATCTTTACCATAATAATCATACTGCGGCGTATATACATTCGCACTGCTCAGTACGCCATGTTCCGGATATGTAATGATTTCAACTGTCAGATTGTCCGCGGCTGTCTCAATGTCTGTTCCGGTCAAATTTATTTTAACAGGTCTTTCTTCTACTGCATAAACTGTCATTTTGTTTGCAATGGGTGGATCATTGACTGGATGAATATTCAAAATGATTCTTCCAAACGCATTGAGCATGCCATCATTTACCTGATAGAACAATTGGTCCTGTCCATAAAAATTGACATGGGGTGAATAAACAAAACTATTTGAAGTTTCTGTTGGAACGAGTATTCCTCGGGTCGGCGATTCTGAGATCATATACTCAAGGATTTCGCTGTCTACATCACTGGCAATTAATGTAATCGCAATCGCGGTATCTTCCTGTAATTCAATTGTTCGATTGGTATCATTGATCACCGGTGGATCGTTTTCTGGCCGGACATATATTTTAAATCCATAGGACGTTCCGCCATTTATTCTGTATTCAAGGGTATCATTACCATTAAAATTTTGATTTGGTGTATAGGTTAAATCTGGTGGCATACCGGTTAATTGTCCATTCTCGGTATTTTTTGTTATTTCAAATGTTAACAAACCTGCCTGGCCGTGCGAGGGAAGTAAAAATGCGATGGCTTGATCTTCTAATGTAAAAATATCAGCTTTATTGACACCAACATAGACTTTTATTTTTGCTTCATTGGAAGTCAATTCGCCATCAGAAACAATAAATTTGATAATATCATCACCCCAGTAATCAGAGTCGGGGGTATAGGTGAGGCGATTGCCAATTAATGACACAAATCCATGATCTGGGTTTTCTGATATTTGATATGTCAACTGGTTAAAACCAGAATCAATATCGTTTACAGTCAACGTAAGGCTGACTGGCATGTTTTCATCAGTGGAAATTTCATCACCCGAAGCGACAGGCGGATCATTTACCGGTGTGATAAAGATGTCCATGTTTGCCACTGATGTGTATGATGAATCAGCACCATCAATTACGAAAAATTGAAAAGAATCCGAACCATATTGATTATCATACGCTTTAAATATGTACTCTCCGGTTGAAGAATTATTGATTGTCACTTTTCCACGTGTACTTTGTTTTAGAATATCAAATGTAAGAGATGGTTTGTTGCCATCCGGGTCGTAACCCACGAGCTTACCGGATATATAATCATCTTCCCACAGGCTGAGTTGGCCATTCACTGCAATGGGCGGATCATTCACTGCTTCTATTTCAATCGTGATGGTTTCACTATTTGAATCCAACACACCATCATACGCCTTAAACATAAATGTATCTGTACCATTGACATTTGGATTTGGCGTATAGATAAATGCACCGGTATTGGGGTCCACAATCGTAACCTTACCTTTTGAAGGATTTTCTGTCAGCAAAAAGTACAGGCTGTCATTATTGGCATCTGTCGCGTTCAGGTTTGCTGACAGGGGATGATCTTCAAGTATCTGATATGTTTCTGCAAAAACGACTGGTGCGACGTTTTTAGGTTCTACAGTGATAATAAGTGTTTTTTGAGAACTTTCAAAGCCATCCATTGCGTGAATCGTAATAACGTCCATGCCAGTAAACCCTTTCATGGGTTTATACGTCAAATTTGGAATTTTTCCAATGATTTCACCATTTGGTGGTGGGTCAATGTTTGTTTCAAAAGAATGGTTTTCAACATCATAGACAGTTACCGAAATTGATAGGGTGTCATCTTCCAGCATCGTAAGGGACAGGGGCATATCAATGATGGGTGCATCATTTATGGGACGCACATACAATTTAATGGTTTCATTTCCAGACATATTTTCTGATGTATAAACAAACTGGTCAGGACCATTATAATTCAATTCTGGCATATAAATGATTGTTCTTCCGATAGCTGTAATAGCGCCATGCTCGGGTTGGTTTTCAATCATACAGGTCTCGTCTGCTTGAAGATCTTGAAATGTATATGTAAATGGCGTATCTTCATCACATATAATATCTGCATCCGGACTACCAATTGTAATTGATACTGTTTTTGTGTAGGAGCTGGATTTACTATCTGATGCAGTAAAGAAAAAGGCATCAATGGCCTTACTTTCTGAAAGCGGTTCATATAATAAAAAGGGAGCATTACCGGTCAGCTTTCCTTTTTCAGGTGTTTTAACAATATTGAATTGCAAGGGATCACCATCCATATCAATAGCTCTTAGTGTAATATGAATTGATTCTGAAATAGCAGTTTCTAAACTCTGGCTAAAAGCGATCGGGATATCATTAACCGCATTGATATGTATCAAAACAGTTCCTGGGTTAGATGTTTTTTTACCATCACTGGCTGTAAATGATATGGTGTCAGTACCAGAAATATTTGGCGTTGGCGTATAAACAAATTCACCGGTTGTTTCATCAACAACATGCACATGACCATGTTTACCGGGGACTGTAATCTGATATGTAAGACTGTCTCCATCAATGTCTGTGGCTTCCATATAACCGGTGGTTTTAACATCTTCATCTGTGTAAACACTGGTTTCTTTCGCAACAGGTGCAGTATTAATACGTGAAAAAGAAACTGCAATCGTGTGATCCTGTGTGACAGCATTAAACAAATATTGTAAATCAGTAATATCAACAGCTTTATCATCAACCAATACCTGATCGATTTCATAGTTATCATCAGGTGTAAACGTAAAAACTTGGTCCTTCCCCCCATCAACCTGAATTTCACCAGCAGGCAATATATTTCCATTGGCGTTGGCAATGGCTGTAATGGTAAACTGAGTCAGGCGGAAAGTCGCGTGAATTTGATGATCTGAGGTTACATCAAGAAAGGTATACACATTTCCATTGATTGAAATCAGATTGTTGTCCACTTTGACAGTATCAACTTCGTATCCTGGATCTGGGATAATCTGAATGCTTTGAAAGCCGCCTTCAGGTACTGAAATAGTGCCCGATGGTTCTAACTTTCCAAAATTTCCAGAAGAAGCCTGAATGGTAACTATCTTTTCAAATGTAACAATAAATGTGTGATTTTCAGTGACAGATTCAAATGTATATTGATTGTCTGAGAGTTGAACCACCTTTCCATCAACCAGAACTTGATCGATGCCATAGCCCGGATCAGGCACAACTGTAAGCAGTTGGTTTTCATTCAATGGGACTTCGATAACATCTGTTGGTGAAACCTGTCCATTTTCACCCACAGTAACAGAAATACGATGCGTGATACGCACAAATTGAACATCAATCGAATGGTTCGCATGAACGTTTTCAAACGAATAGGTCAATTCATTGAGATTGATGGCCTTATCATCAATCAGCACACGATTCACGCGATAGCCACTATCAGGAATCAATGTAAAATCCTGTGAATGTCCTTCTTCCACATCAATCATGCCTTCAGGTTCCAGGCGGCCATTGTTACCATAATTTGCTTTGATTGAATAAACAATTGCGGGTTCTTCATAAACAGTGATTGCTGAGGCATCAGCTGTATTTTTCGCTCGGTCTCGATATCGCGCATAAATCTTTTTTGTGCCTGATCCTTCGGGGAGTTGCCATGTTTTCATATTCGAGCGAATTTCCCAGGTGCCGCCTTCAGAGTAACTCACATTACTGATATACATTTCTGATGCACCTGTTGCCCCAAGAACAAGATCGACACTTCGGTTACTGGTTTCAATGGGCGGGACGACACTGACATTTGTTGGGGGAACAGTATCAATTCTAAAGGCAATCGATTGGGTCTCACCAATGCGGCCTTCCTTATCCACAGATGCCACATGGAAGTAATAATTCACATCATCACCTTCCAGATCTCGGCTGGTAATCTTTCGTGTACGAATGGGGGGTTTTTCCACAGTATCAATTTTTCTGATTGATGTGCCAGAATCGGTTGAAAAAGAACTGTAATACCCATTGATAACATTATCTGTATCTGGTGGTTTCCATTGGATTGTCACGTTAGGTTTGTTGGATATTTGACCGCTATTTTCCACTTTTGATCTCAGCCTCGACATTTTGACATAGGGATGTGTAGTTGAACGTAACTGCCTTACCGACATGGGATCTGATGACATCCCCATCTTCAAACTACTGTCATAATTTCGTTTTCGTTTTGGCTGTTCTGTAAATGAAAACGCGATAAAATCACCCACGTGAAAATTCGCTGCATACTTACGATCGGTGTAGCCGTTGCCATCTGCATCAGCCCATTGTTCGTAGCCAAGCTTTGTGGACATAAAGAAGAGTTGGTATGATTTGTCAGGAGATAAGGCGGTAATTGTAAAGTGTCCGGCACTATTCACTTTAAGATTTTTAAGAAATCCTCTTTCTGTTTCGAATAGATCTATCAAAACAATATCATCATCTGATTGTTGAACCGAACCGCTCAACACATTGGCAACGCTTTTTGAAAGAAAGAACTCAATGCTGTCGCCCACAGCTTTCCCGCCTTTGGACTGATCAGGATAGTCATTTGCATGGATAGACACGATATAATCATTCAAGGAATTACCTTGCTGATCAATGGGTTTTAGTTCAAGCACTTTAAAAAAGCCTGTATCATTGGTTGTTGCGACACCGCCAAATCCTTCACCGCCTTTCATAGATTCGGAAAATATTTCAACAGAAACATCGGCAAGACCTGTCCCGGACGATTTATCTCTAACATACCCTGAAATGTAACCACTTTGATCTAAAATAAAATCAACTGTTCCCGGGCTAAGATTCTTTCTTTCCTGCTTAATATAATTATCAGAACTGGCTGTTACAATATAGTCAATTGCTTCAGATACATTATTGAACGAATACGCACCATTTTTATCTGTTTTCATTTCCTTCCAGAAATTAGCACGTTGTGAAAAAACAGTGATTTGAATATCTTTTAAAGGATGACTTTCCCTGTTGGTTACCCTACCAGAGATAATCAATGCCGGTGTGAGCGAAATATCTTTTGTTGTATCTTCATTCAATGCCAGTCCCTGTTCACTATAAAAAGCATCCATTGAGTTTTCAAGGGGCCATACATTCATGAGGTAATCATCGCTTTTGGGTAAATTATTTATCTGATAGGCGCCGAGACTGTCTGTCTGAACAAGCGCATATTTATCTTTATCTGTCGCCGATTGAATTTCGATTTTGACGCCTTCCAGTTTTTTTCCATTACTTGAATAAATAATACCCGAAAGTTGAACGCCTATTTGAGATTGAAGAATAAAATTGACTTGCGTATCACCGGCTGCAATATTATCTTTTTCCTGTCCAATATAGGGACGTTGGGGCGTGACAGTGATTTTGAAATCATTGCCAACTGTCAGTCCATTGATTTGATATGTGCCATTTTCGTTGGTATAAACACCTCCGCCTTTTTTACTGGATACAGATTGTGCATTTACCCAAACCCCCTCCAGAGTCTGGCCATCAGCACTGGTTATTCGTCCCTGGATTGAATAGGTTTGGCTAACAAAAATATGAATATCTAAAGGGTCTTCAAAAGTGGTATTGACTGTTTTGGCTTGATCTGAATCACGAACAGATTGATCTCCTGCATAGTAAAAATTACCACGAACAGCTTCTTTGACCCAAACAATATAATCATCGACTTGTTTGAGTCCAGCAATGCGATATTCGCCATTTTCATCAGTCATGGCATATGCACCTGTCTGATGTTTTTCAGACCATACTTCAACACTGGCCTTGACTAAAGGCGATTGGGTTTCATCAAGAATGCGGCCTGAGATGGAACGACCGCGCTGCAGGACAAAGTCAATACCCGTTGGATCTGACGACATATCTATTGGTGTGGCATTATCTTGTTCATCCACATTGTTATAATATTGATTCAAAAATGTGTCTGAGCGCGCAGCAGCGATATAATCATGACTGAGCAGAAATCCGGAGATGGTATAGTTTACTGCATATGAACTTTCAAATATCACTTGAATATCTTTTGTGATATCCAGGGCTTTGGATTGAAACTGAATCCATACCTTATCTCCAGAAACAGCATCATTTGGAAATCTTACCTTTCCATGAACTGTGGCGGTTTCGGGCAGTTTTTCCAGACTAAAATCAATTTCCTCCTGATTTTGATCCGACAAATCAATCAGAATTGCTGATTCAAGGTCTGTTTTTTGCTTGTAAACCTGGTAATGGTAATCATCTGAAATTGCTTCCACACGATAATCTGACGCGGCTCTCAATCCAGAAATATGATATGACTGAACGTTTCCATTTCCCTGAATAATGATAACCTTACCTGTATTTTCCGATGTTGACCAGGCATTGAGCCGGACTGATGTGTCATTTTCAATGCCAACGACAATGCCGCTGATCGAACGTTCTGGTTTTTGAATGGCAATATCCAGACTTTTGTTTTGTGTTGTCAATGTAAATGACATTTCAATATCTGCATAGGAATCAGAAAAAATGTTCAGTTTGTATGGACCTGGCGCAAGACCGGAAATGGTATAATTTCGATTCATATCACTTGTGCTGACTGTTTGTCCCCAGGCACCAATTTCCGAGTTCCAGACATCGATATGAAGATCAGGAACCACAGTATCTTTGTAAGTAATCCTACCTGAAAGGGTATAACCGCGGGTTAAATTGAGATTTCGATCAGGCGATTCAAACCATCGTTCAGACCGGATCCCTTCTGCGGATTTCCAGGTATACACTGTATCATTCATTGATTCTGCATCACCATTGTCTCGATAGAATGCAGGGGGAAACCCCTCAGCACGAACAGAAATAATATAATCGTCTGCTGTGTTGGTTAAGCCAATAATTTCAAAATGCCCATTCAGATCTGTGAGCACTGTGCCGCCGGTATTGGTGCTTTCTGACCAGATATGAACCGGAATATCTTTTGATGCCTGTGTGCCCTCAATAAAAATGTTTCCCGAAATAATATAGCCCTTATTTAAATAAAAATTTAAATCTGATAAGTCATCATACCTTAAATCAAGGCGTTTGGCATCAACGTCTGAATCCTTTCCATCATAGTATTGAATGCGGTAGTTTTTGGGAAAGGCTGCCAGAATATAGTCATCTGCAATGGATAAATTTGGCAGGCTGTATATACCGGATTCATCAGTCAACGTTTGTGAGCGTTTTAATTCTGGCTCACTAACAGACCATGCGGATATCGTTACATTGGGAAGAATCTGACCGTCAGTATTTTCTACGCGACCACGAATTGTTATACCTGCGCGTAAGTGAAAATCAATATCGTTTCGACCCGTGGCAACTTTGGTTGCAGCATTGGCAGCTGAAACCCCATTATACGCCTGGTAAGGATAATTTTCTGGTTGAATCTCAACAATATACCCATTAGTATCCGCATCTTGAGGCAATACACGTTCAAGACCGGTAATGGAGTATTGGCCAAAATTATCGCTTGTGCTCATATTGCCTTTCTTAAGTCCTTCAGACCAGGCATTGACTTTTATGCCAACAGCAGGCGTGCCATCTGAAGTAAACACACGCCCACCAATACGATCTCCCTGATTTGGATTATAGATAATATCAACATTTCGATGAATCGGTACTGATGGCGTAATGGGGGTGGCTTCTTCAAATGAAAACACGCTGAACGTAGGAGATGTTCCAGGTTTTTGATCATCAGATAACGCAAAGAAGAACTCCATATTATAGATTTCTGAAAATACAGATACACGATAATCATTTTCCGGTTTCAGGCCAATAATCGTATAATAGCCCTGCTCATCAGTTGTTGCATTTTTGCCAAAAGCTGCTGTTTGAGAAAACACATCCACCACAACATTTGAAATTCCCTTTGCAGGTGTGTTGCCATCATGGACACGCCCCTGAATCCCTTCCTGATAATTTTTGGGAAGTACAAAGTTAATCTGATTCAAATCGGTGGCTGTAACTGAAACTGGATTGGCATTTTCACTGCTGGTTTGTTGATTATAGTACATGCGTCGATAATCATTACTATTAACCGGCGGCCATGCTGAGACAATCAGGTTTGATTCTGATGACAGGCCTGTAATTGTATAGTAACCATGATCATCTGTGGTTGTATCAGCAAGAAAAACACCATCTTGTCGAACCTCAATCCAGCAAGCGGTCAAGCCTTTATTTTCTGGAGACTGGATATCTTCAGCAACAACTCTGCCCTGAATGGAACGAAGAATAATTTTTTCAAAAACAGCATGGATGGTGTGATCCATATCTCCTGTAAAGGCATAGCTGTTAATATTGCCGACTGATTGTTGGTCAACCAAGACATCGACCAAACGATAATGGTCCTTTTCAGAAATTTTGAACAATTGGTATTCACCCTCCTGAATTACGATTGCGCCCGCAGGGGTGATCTGTCCGCCTTCGGTGGCAGTGGCAGTAATTGTATAGGTGATAATTTCTTTAAAGAAAACGTGAATGGTTTGGTTTTTCTGAACATCCTTAAACAGGTATTGTGTAATAACTCCTTGCGTTTTGCCATTGACCAAAACATCTTCAATCTCAAAACCATTATCAGGCTTAATTTTAAATTGTGCAAAACCACCGCTAACAATTTCTATCGGTGAATCTCCTTGTTCAGATTCAATTTTGCCACCTGCATTGGCAGTGGCTGTGATCTGGTATCTGGGAAGTGGTTTAAAAATGGCATGAATGGTATGGTTGTCAACGATATTCCATAGCGTGTGTTGGCCAATAGCGCCAATGGATTTGCCATCAATCAGCACATCGTCAATTTCATAGTCTTTAATTGGGGTAATGGTAAACGTTTGATCCGTATTGGATGGGATAGATATTTCGCCTGAGGGGTCAATCTGTCCATTTTCAGTGGCTGTCGCTGTGATTTTGGGCTGTGCAAATATCACACTGATTTGATGATCTGTTTGAATATTTGAAAAAATGTATGATGATTTTGGACCAATGGATGCGCCATCAATAATTACATTACGAATCAGATAACCTTTTGAGGGGGCCATAGTAAATGCCTGGCTGCTGCCATAGTTGACTGTAATATTCCCTTGTGGTTCAATCTTACCATTCATATTATTTCCTGAAACAGATGCAGAAATTACCGGTTTTTTCCTGAAAGTCGCAGACATGGTATGATTTTCAATCACATTGTAAAAGGTGTAAGTATCGATCATACCGGCAGATTGACCATCAATGGATACAGATGCCACCTCATACCCATCTGATGGAACAATTGAAAACGTTTGATCCTTGCCTTCAGTTACCCAGACCAGATTTGAGGGTTGAATTTCGCCATGTTCCGAAGCCTGGACAGTTATGGAAAAACGTGCGGGTTTAAAGCTGGCAGTGATGGTATTTTTTTCAATTACATTTTCAAAATAATACGTTGACTTGGGTCCGATTGATTTACCATTTACAACGACATCATCAATT
>Ga0272440_1000161_pt1 | contig 55482 bp, 42 predicted proteins | sample SSMMMBAug17_FD_192440 | JGI IMG/M metagenome (GOLD analysis project Ga0272440, IMG submission 192440) | Marine sediment archaeal communities from Little Sippewissett salt marsh, Falmouth, MA, United States - SSM-MMB-Aug17 | ecosystem: Environmental > Aquatic > Marine > Wetlands > Sediment ... | reverse complement strand
ACTTCAAAATGCTTGACGCATTAATTAAACACCAGGCATATGCGTACCAAACTGTTCATTCTGTTTTTTGAACCATGATTACACTGAAGAAGATGAATAAGATGAAAAAACACTTTAAATTCATCTTCTTCAGTGTAATCATGGTTCAAAAACAAAATGAGCAATTATTAAATGAGGAATTTATTTTTTGATTATTCCTAAATAATGAGGAACATATTTTCAGAGCTTTCCTAATAAGAAAAATTTAAAGTGTCGTTTTGATAACAACGAGTATATGAAAATTCAAATTGGAGAATATTATTTTTAGATCAGATTTATTCTGTAAATTGGGAATCCTCAAATATTTCCTTTTCCTCATCAGATGGTTGCTTTTGATGCTCGGCTTCATCAGACTGAAAATATTGTTGAATTGAAACTTGAATTTCTTCTGTTATAATGGTTTTATCTACCTTTTCCGCAAAGTGTTTATCTTTTTTACTTTCTCGAAAGATAAAACGATCCGCAAGTAAGTTCGCAAGATATTCTCGGTATTCTGGGCGATCAACAACAAAAGGAGCCATATCCATTTTATCGATTTCGAATAATACACTGTTTGATGCAGTAATGCAGGTATAATATGCATATTCCCCGGTTAAAAGGGACATTTCACCAAAATAATTGCCAACACCGATACGTTCCAACTCAACCAGTTCACCATCATCATTTGAGTACCATAAACCAACGACACCTTCAACAACAATGAATAATGATGATGTCGGTTTACCTTCACTAGTAATCGTTTCATTTGCTTTTAATTCATGCGTTTTGATTCGAAGACTGATATAAGATCGGGCTTCAAAAACAATGGGTTGAAAAATATCCAGTTTAACCAATAGTTCAGCAGCATCATGCAAATACGTTTCAGACTTGGAGAAAGTCGATTTTTGTTGCACTTGGATTTCTTTTCTTTCCAGAACAGGTTCTATTCCTTGATTATTCAAATGCTCATAAACCCGCTCCCAAACCGATTCATTGTGAAGAAACTTTTTTCCATAATCCCGCACACAAACTGATATTAAGTAATTGGCAGCCCAGGGTTTGCTTAATGATGTCATCGCTTCATTCAATCCCAGGTATCGCGTACTTGGTGGAGGATCACGTAAAACTGCATTGACTGATAAGGCGGCATCCAGTAATATTTTTTTTACACGATGGGGTGGGTGCCTTGGATCAACGTATACAGTAAAGTATTGCCAATAGGAATCATCAGGATAACTAAAATTATGGATTGCTGTCTCCGATGCCTCACTGTTTGGAATACTGAGAATACAGCCATTTCGGGTGCGTAATCGTGTCGCTCGCCAGGTAATATCTGTCACCACTCCTTCTTCAAATTTACCAATGATGACCCAATCCCCAGTCCTAAAAGGACGATCCAGATTAATGGCTATGCCTGCAAAAACATTTGATATGTTGACTTGAATGGCAAGACCCACGATCATTGCAAACATACCAGATGTTGCCAACAGGCTTGTAAGTTTTTGATTAAAAACAAAAGCGACAATGCCAAAAACTGCCAGAACATAAATAACTGTGCCAACAAATCTTCGCGCATTTTTGGGGATAGATCGTCCACTACGTTCCTCAAGAGGCGTCCATAAAAAACGTTCTGCCGCCAGATTTAGCAAGTAAGCCGGAATGATCCACCAAAGAACATCAAATATCATAATAATCAATCTTAAATTGTAGCTAGATGTCTTATCGACCAACCAATCAAACAGTACAATTTCACTGGATAAAACCACCATCAATGCAAAAAATGCATAAACAAACCAGATATATGTTTTAAATGTGTTTGATGTTAAATATTTGGTTAAGAATGCAAATAGAAATAATAGCAACAGACTGATAAACAAAACCTCATAAACGATCACACGTGGAATAATACCACGTAAAGTAAACTCACTCTTTTCAATGCGAATGCCCAGGTTAAAACGAGAATACTTTAGTGTTCCACCAGATGGATCCAGATACTCCGGACTTCCCAAAGCAGTTTTGTTTTCTATATCTTGAAAAAACCATACATTTCTGATGCTCCAATTCAAATTGGGTTGTAAAATTTTAGCATTGATTATTTTTGCGGTCAACGATTCGGACTTAGTCAGTCCCATACCTAAAACGTCGATGACATATATAAGATTATTGCGCGTCAGTTCGCGATGTCTGAATGAAATACCAATAACGTGTTGTCGAAATGCATAGCTTCCAGGCAGAAAATCCGCTTTAAACGAACCGCTTATGCGATATGCTTTATACCGAATCCCATTAATTATTTTTTCAGTCACTGGCTTTTTTAATTGGATCGGTGAGATTGCATTTGAAAAAATAATATTCTCCGGAGCAATATCACCCTGAAATCGAAACCACATAAAAAAATCCATATGGAATGTTAATTTATGCATGTCTAGCTCAGAAAGTTCAAGCACCTCTATTCCAGTATAGACAACATTTGTTTTATACATGTATTTATTGTCAACATGTAAAACACGACCGGATTTAAGTGCGGCATCAAGATTGCTAATTTCATTAATGTTGGGAACACTTTTCAGCTGTGTCAGCGCAGAAATGGAGTTTTGGAATTTATACACACCAATGGAAATGGGTTTTGGGCAATCGCCTTTTGGATCAAAATAATTGAACCCTGTCACTCCAACAATGGCTTCGTTTGGATTTGTCAATTCCGCTAAATAGTCCCGAACCTTTTTTCGGTCTTCACTTAATTTTTCCGACGTACCGGATATGTTTGCATTACGAATGGCTTCACAAACAATCATTGCAGTATCGTAACCAAATGCAGATATCCAATCCGGTTCTTCATTGTATTTAAACTCATATTCGTTTTTAAATAGTTGGGCTTTTTCGTTTGCTGTATCAAAAATTAATGGGGATGTGGCATAAATGCCATCAGTATAAAAACCAGGGGAAGCTTTTTCTTCAGGGTATTTGTCAAATCCTTTTGAAAATAATTTTGATGCCAGGGAATCGGGGACGATAATAGGATTTTCAAATTTGGAATCTCGCATCTGCTTGACAAGCTTTATTCCCTCGGTTGCATGGGTTGACATGAATATAATGCAGTTTTGCCAGCTTTTTCGACGTTCTTTTCGTTTTTCAAGACGTTTTACAATGGTTGATAAAGATTGATCTAGATTTTCGGATTTCACCTTAAATTCTTGTTTGAAAATTATTTTCATGCCAATTTCTTTAGCTGTTTTTTCAAATATATCAGCAAGGTAGGAACCATAGTCAAGGTCTTCATGAATAATTGCAGCGGTTTTGTGTTTCAAGACTTTATTGGCATAATTTGCTAAGAATCTTCCTTGAGATCGGTCATTAAATAAGGCACGAAAATACCACTCACTGTCTGTGACTTTAATATTCGTGGCACCAGGGGTAATTGCAGGGATACCATGTTTTTTATAAATTTTTCCGGCTTTAATAGAACATGAGCTATACCAATGCCCAATGATCGCAATGGCTTTATTTTGTTGCGCAATCTCTTTAGCCTTTTCAAAGGCTCTATTTTTATCATTTTGGTCATCATAAATGGTGAGAATGACTTTTTTGCCATCAATGCCCCCATTTTGATTCAGCTTGTCAAGATAAAGATTGATACCTTTTAGAACAGAACGTCCTTTGATAGCACCGGAGCCTGAAATCGGGCCCACCATTGCGATATGCAGACTTTCTTGTTTAGAAATAAATTTATTATAATCATACCAAATAAATATGATCAGACAAATCGTTCCAATAATCAACAAATATTTAATCGTAGATTTTATCATTCAACGTAATTTTATCATTCTGTGTTTAATGGGTTTTGGACCATTTAATTATTCATAAAAAAAATAAGGACGAAGTTCCAATTCACCTATCCAGCCTGTATATCCAGACATTTCTATCGCCTAAAGCGGTTCAAAGTTGTGACCACTTGATCAGGACCGATTTATACCGGATTATTATTGTATTTATTGTTCAATTATCCAGCTGTTTGGATACACCCATTAATCGTCTTATGCAAAAACTATGTTCATTATTGAAAAAATTTACATATCAGACCTCTGCAACTCATTATAATGGTGCTTTTGAAAAGACAAAAAAAGCAGAAGTTTCAGATTTTTTTTATCGAGGGCATTCGTTCAGAATAGAATGTGCAATTATTTCTTTAGATTCAAGTGGTAAAGACACCTGTCTGCCATTCTTGAAAAATAATGTGACACGATTGGTATCCGATTGAAAACCACTGTCAATAGAACCGATCAAATTTGCGACAATCATATCCAAATTTTTTTCAGACAATTTTTGCTGTGCATTATTCGATAAGTCCCGAGTTTCAGCAGCAAAACCGACTAAGAACTGGTTATTTTTTCGGTGCCCCAGTTCTTTTAAAATATCAATATTTTTTTGCAAGTCAATTTGCAGATGCGCGTCAGTTTTTTTTATTTTATGTTCCGATGGACAGACCACTTTATAATCTGCGACAGCCGCCGCCTTGATAATGATATCCATCTTTGCTTCATGATCAAACACTGCTTTTGCCATTTCCTCAGCAGTTTGAACCGCAATATAGTTTATACCTGGTGGAATATTCAGTTGAGTTGGGCCAGAAACAAGTATCACTTTCGCTCCCCGACACTTCGCTGCTTCAGCAATAGCATATCCCATTTTTCCTGATGATGGATTACTCATAAACCGAACAGGGTCTATGTATTCAAGTGTCGGGCCGGCTGTGACTAGAACATTTTTTCCAAGCAAATCTTTTTGAGATAGCTGACGATGCGCGTATGTGACAATGACATGGGCATCAGGTTGACGTCCTGCACCAGTGGTTCCACATGCCAGATCTCCTGTGTCAGGCGGCAAAATATTAATATTTCTTTCCCTGATAATGTTGATATTGTCTTGAACAGATTTGTTTTCCCACATGCGAGTATTCATAGATGGGCACAACAAAACAGGTGATTGCACAGCGAGCAAAAAAGTGGTTAATGCATCATCTGCAATACCATGAGCTATTTTTGCCAATAAATTTGCAGTAGTGGGAGCCACAACAACAGCATCAGCCATTTCAGCCCATTGAATATGATGAAAAGTTGTATCTGATGTAGTATGAAACAGTTCAAAACAAACAGGATGTCCTGAAATGGCTTCAAATGTAAGCGGCCCTACAAATCGTGTTGCATTTCTTGTCATGATTACATAAACATTAGCGCCAACTTTCTGAAGTTGTCTGGCTATTTCAACGCTTTTGTAACAAGCAATGCCGCCACTGACTCCCAAAATGATGGTTTTATCTTTTAAAAATTTCATACTTAATTGATAATCGCTTCAGAGAATCCATCAGGTTGACCCATTAGCCCTGAACCGGCTTGCCCGCCAGTGGGTGCCACCCATATGGAGACTTCAGTTGACCATGCAAACCCGCCTTCAGATATGATGATAATACACCATCGATTCTCTTTTTGAAATAATAGCAACGTCCGCGGGGATTTAAATGTGCTTAAAAGACGCCAGTTATCTTTGACCATATTATTGGAAAAGAAATGAATTAAAGATGTCAATTCCACATGACCTTTGAGAGCTAACAGGCCCCATGAGTATCCACCCGTTTGATAAATAAACGATGGTTTTTGATCAATTTTTAATTCTTTGGGAATCAATACATCTCCAAAATCATAATAAAGGGAAGCAGGCTGACGATGCCCGATTTTCTTTCGATTTTTTTTTGTATTTTTTGCACCTGATGTAATACAGCCACTGGTAATGAATATCATCATACTGAAAATTAAAAAAATACAAACAGGAACACGATTGCTTGATTTCATTCGTTGTTCTCCTTAATTATTTATTTAAGTTACTGCAAGATGCCTAAAATCAGGCATCTGTATGGTTCATAATTTCATATCCCTCACATTTGCACAAATAGTCCATGCGCGCTTTTTTCATATCCGCATCCACCATTTCGTGAACAAGTTCCTCAAATTGAATTTTGGGCTCCCACCCCAACTTTTGATAAGCTTTTGATGGATCTCCCAACAAGGTTTCAACTTCAGTGGGACGAAAATAGATGGGATCAACTTCAACAAGCGGTTTCCCCGGTTTAAGATGACTCAGATCCTTTTTAACAGATCGAATGACTCCTTTTTCAGTAAGCCCTTCACCCTGCCACTCTATTTCAATCCCCACTGATTCAAAAGCTCGTTCACAAAAAGTTTTAACAGAATATTGTTTGCCAGTCGCAATCACAAAATCATCCGGAGTGTCATGTTGTAAAATGAGCCACTGAGCATACACATAATCCTTTGCATGCCCCCAATCTCTGAGGCTGTTCAGATTTCCCAGATACAATTTTTCTTGAAGGTTGAGTGCTATGCGAGCAACAGCGCGTGTTATTTTTCGAGTCACAAAGGTTTCGCCTCGAATTGGGCTTTCATGATTGAACAATATCCCATTGGCAGTAAACATTTTGTGCGCTTCCCGATAGTTGATTGTTATCCAATAACTATACACTTTTGCCACACCATATGGACTGCGCGGATAAAATGGTGTTTGCTCATTTTGTGGAACAGACTGCACTTTACCGAACATCTCGCTGGTAGAAGCCTGATAAAATCGGGCTTTCTGTTCCATGCCCAAAATCCGGATAGCTTCCAGCAAGCGCAACGTTCCTAAAGCATCTGCGTTTGCTGTATATTCCGGTGTATCAAAAGATACTTGAACATGGCTTTGTGCAGCCAGATTATATATTTCATCGGGTTGAACTTCCTGAATAATACGTATTAAATTGGTAGAATCTGTCAGATCGCCATAGTGCATAAAAAAGCGAACATCTGTTTCATGAAAATCTTGATATAAATGATCTACACGGTGGGTATTAAATGAGGATGAACGTCTTTTAATACCATGAACAATATAGCCCTTTTTTAATAAAAAATCTGCAAGATATGCACCATCTTGGCCTGTAATTCCTGTAATTAATGCAGTTTTCACTGTGATTCCTTATTCTTTTTATACCAGTTATATGTTTGTTTGATACCAGTTGAAAGGCTGATACCATATTGCCATCCTAAGTGACTCAAAAGATTGACATCAAGACACTTGACCAACATGCCATCAGGCTTTTCAGTGTTATAAACGATTTGACCTGAGAAACCAATAATGTCAGCAATCTTTTTTGCCAATTCTTTTATGGAAATATCTTTTCCTGATCCAACATTTAAGTGCGAAATATTTTTTGAATAAACATCTTTGGCGTGAATGTTATTCATGATGAAAATTGCAGCATTGGCCATGTCATCCACATGAAGGAATTCTCGTCGGGCAATGCCTGTACCCCAAAGTGTCACAGATGATTTTTGTTGAATTTTAGCCTCATGAAATTTTCGAATTAAAGCAGGCAAAACATGTGAGGATTCCAGATCAAAATTATCATTGGGCCCATATAGATTGCAAGGCATTAATGATATAAAATTATCTCCATATTGTCGAAAATATGATTGACACATGATAATACCAGCAATTTTTGCAATGGCATAGGCATCATTGGTTGGTTCCAAATGACCGGTTAACAAATAGGTTTCTTTCATGGGTTGAGGGCATGCTTTTGGATAAATACATGAACTTCCTAAAAACAACAACTTTTTGACACCATATTCATGGGATGCATGAATAATATTATTTTGAATTTCCAAGTTTTGATAAATAAACTCTGCAGGATAAGAGTTGTTCGCATGTATGCCGCCCACTCTGGCTGCAGCATTGAATACAGTTGTGGGGCGGTGATCCCTAAAAAACTGAAAAACTTCATTTTTATCCATGAGATCAAGATTTTTTCGATCTCGTGTTAAAAGATTGGTATACCCCTGTTGTTTTAACGCTCTATAAATAGCTGAGCCCACCATACCATTATGACCGGAAATGAATATTTGTTGAGATGTGTTCATACAGACTCTTTAATTTTTTTTGTCATATTTATATTCAATAATTCTAAATACATGGTTTCAATACGTTCCACCATTTTTTGGGCACTATATTCCTTTGTTGTCTCTAAAGCAGCGCGGATTATTCTATTTCTGAAGGCTGAGTCTTGCAAAACTCTCATGACTGCATCAGCCATATCATGCGGCTTGCCAGGTGCTACCAGAACCCCATTTAGCTCTGATTGGATTATTTCTGCGCTCCCATCAATTTTAGTAGCGATAACCGGCACGCCTGATGCCATTGCCTGAGGTATGACGCGGGGCAACCCTTCCCATAATGAAGGCAACACAAAAATATCAAAACAATTCATTAACTCTGGTATATCTCTTCGAAGGCCGGTCATAATGAATTGTTTTTCAATGTTGTTTTCCTGTGCTTTTTTTACAACAGCATCATGTAATGGACCATCACCGACTAAAACAAAATACACTTTTTTGAGTTTTTGAGCAAGTATAGTTGCTGCCTCAATAAAATCAAGGGGCGCTTTTTGAGGAGATAATCTCATGACAGTCCCGATCACGATCGCATCGGATGGAATATTTAATTGTTTTCGCATGGTTGACTGATCAACGTGAGGATGGCCGAATCGTTCAAGCTCAATGCCACTTCGTATGACTGTATAGTTGTTCTTCTGACCAATGCCATCTGACAACCCTTTTAAAATATTCTTTCCTGATACTGCAACCAGTTTGTCAGTAATTTTAAGGCTCAATTTTTCAAGAGAGATGTAAACTTTTCGTACCCATGGATGTTGATGGTCATGATGCCCCCAACCATGAACTGTATGAATAATGACTGGTACACCTGCAACCCACGCTGCCCATCGACCAATAATGCCCGCTTTTGAACTATGCGTATGGACAATATCATATTGATGCTTTTTCATAAAACGAGCCAGGCGAAATAACGCGATCATATCTTTTAAAGGGTGTATTTCTCGAACAAGTGAATGTTCCAAAAAAAGTGAAATTTTTCGGCGACAGACTTCATCAATAATACTGCCCTCACTACCTGTTTGGGGACCAGATAAGATATCCACCTGCCATAGGTTACGATCCAGATAGTCCGCAGTCAACATGGTGTTTTCTTGAGCCCCACCAATGATAAGTCGGGTTATTGGATGTAGCACTTTTCGTTTCATCGTTGTTTTTGAGGATTTTGTCATTTTTCTGTTTGTTTGTGTTGATGGTCAGTTTCTATTTCGATATTTTTAACAAATGATTTAAAAAAAGGCAAATGCTTAATCATCCATAGAATAAAAAAACTTGACTTTTCCGGTAAATTCAACTGAAATGAATACAATATAAATTAAGAATCTTGTTTATATTGTATCCGAAAAGATTTGTATTGGAAATATAACAATACGTATAGTTATCAGCTTATAAATACAATCAATTTTTTAATAGTTAGGTGTTTCTGAAAAATGTCTGAAGGGCAATTTGTTCAGGAAAAACTTTTTTATGGAAATTTTATGAATAAAGAACTTGTTAAACGTTGGCAAACTGCACTGATTGCTTTACCAGTCCTTTTTTTAATTGTATATGGTTCAATCAGTTTTTTTATTCTTGCTTTGATCGCAGCCTTGCTGAGTCTTTATGAGTTTTATGGGATTGCTTTAAAGGATTGTTCTATTACTCATGAAGCATGTATTTTGGGCTTCATTATAACAATTGCGTGGGTTTTATGTGTCTATTGTGGATATTTAGAATATTTATGGATGCTTGCTGTTTTCAACCTAATCGCATCAGCTTTCATTGTTGTCTTTCGTTTTGATGGTCAACAAGATATTATAGATATCGTCATACGTCAATTAATGGGAATCATCTATATTCCGGGTTTAATTGGCTTTACGTTATTGATTCATCAATTTGAAAATGGACATAGTTGGCTTTATGTGACATTTTTGATGATTTTTTCATGTGATACCGGTGGTTATTTCATGGGCAAGCAATTTGGTAAACATGCATTGTGTAAATCGGTAAGTCCGAAAAAAACAATTGAAGGATTTTTAGGGGGGTTAGCCTTGTGTGTGCTGTCATGTGTGGTATTTGCATCATTGCTGAATCTCCCGATGACTGTCGGTCACATGATTGTCTTATCAATGATTGTAGGGATCGTAGCCCCTATTGGAGATTTATTTGAGTCCGCGTTTAAACGAGACGCTAATATTAAAGATTCTGGCAGTTTATTACCCGGGCATGGTGGGCTTTTAGATCGCATTGATGCCTTACTTTTTGCCGGTCCATTGGTATATGGATATAAAGTGCTTTTTTTGTAATCATTGCAACGCAATATAGACAGTGGACAACATACTTAGGAATGCTCGGAAAATAACTTCCTCATTAGTGAATATTGTTGATTCGTTTCTGAACCATGATTACACTGAAGAAGATGAATAAGATGAAATTAAGACACTTTTAATTCATCTTCTTCAGTGTAATCATGGTTCAAGAATGAACATTTATTTAATGGGGAACTTATTTTCAGAACGTTCCTTATCGATCTACTTATTCCCACAACATTTTTTAAATTTTTTATGACTCCCACAAGGACATGGATCATTCCGACCGATATTTTTTGTGGATCGAACAACTTGTTTTATTGGCATTGATATTCCATCAACATAAAACCAATCATCATCTATTTTTTGAAAATTAGATTTTTCGTGCATAAATTGTGAAGCGTTTTTGATTTTAAAACGCGCAATAAATTCAACCTGCCCCCATATATCATTCTCCTGACCATCAGTTGTTTCGATAATTTCAAGACCCAACCACTTCGGTGTTATTGAGAATTCTTGGATGGCTTTTCTATCAAAGATCTTTCGTCTGTCAGGATGATATGACTTGAATAAATGGTCAATCTCATGTTTAGCATATGCTGAGTATCTTGAACGCATCAGTTGTTCTGCTGTTTTTGCCTTCACCTCACCTTTGATAATCGGAAAGCAACAGTGGTGATAATCAGCTTTTGAACCACAAGGGCAAAAATCCATATTGTTTTTTTCCTTTACCTGGAGCATTTTTACCCCTTAAAGGTAAATTCAGGCCGATAGTATGCATTTGACCGGCTTTAAGGACGTTGTTCAATGGGCACATAATCTCGCTTTTCTGATCCAATATAAATTTGGCGGGGGCGTGCAATTCTCCATTTGGGATCGTCATGACCTTCTTTCCATTGTGCGATCCATCCTGGCAAACGACCAATGGCAAAGAGCAATGTATGCATATTTTTGGGAATTCCGATTAAATATAAAACCAAAGAACTATAAAAATAATGATTGGGCAAGCAATTTTGTCCCACAAGTTCGTCATCACTCATGACCTTGCTTTCCAGCTCCAGTGCAAGATCAATTATCGGGTCGGAAACATTCATGGTTTTTAACAGATTTTCAAAAACATCTTTCATAATAATTGAGCGCGGATCAATTGTTTTATAAATATGATGACCAAAACCATCCAGTTCAAAAGGATCATGAACGTTTTTATGACGTTGAATAAAACTATCAATATTGCCCTTTTCTTTATTAATTTTTTCCAGCATTTCAAAAGCAGCCTGAATACCTCCACCATGTAAACGCCCCCATAGGGCAGAAATACCTGCGGAAATAGCTGCATATAAATTAACCCGGCCACTGCCAACCATTCGTACAGCAGCTGTAGAACAATTTTGCTCATGGTCTGCATGGACAATTAAAAATTTACTTAAAGCAGACACTTTCGTTTTATCGATTTCATATGGTTTTACCGGCGAGTCAAACAGCATATTTAAGAAATTTTGGCAATAACTTAATTCTTTTTTGGGATAAATAACTTTGTGCCCTCTGGAAATTTTATAGGACATGGCAGTCAGGGTACGTACTTTGGATATGAGACGCGTAACAATAAGATTGATTCGTTCTTCATCTGAGGACGTTCTTAATGCAGGATAAAAGCTTTGAAGCGCATTGACCATAGATGATAAAATTCCCATTGGATGAGAATATCGGGGAAAATTTTGATAAAAAGTTTGCATGTCTTCATGAACCATTGAATGTTCATTTAAAAGACTAGAAAAATCTTTTATTTCTTGCCTGGTTGGCAGAATCCCATTGACCAGAAGATAGACTGTTTCTCTAAAGGATGAGTTGGCTGCAAGATCTTCAATGGGTATACCTCGATAGCGCATCTGGCCTTTTTTGCCATCAATATAGGTAATGCTGCTCATACAACTTCCGGTGTTCCTGAACCCTGGATCCATTGTTATATAACCCGTTTTTTGTCTGAGTGTAGAAATATCAATACCACGTTCTCCTTCACTGCTATGAATAACAGGAAGTTCTATCGTTTTATTATCAATTATTAGTTTTACTGTTTCTTCCATTTTTTTTCCTTATTCAACAGATAGTTTATAATCCATACATAAAAAATGATGTATCTATTTTATTTTTGTATAGAACTTAGGGATGCTCAAAAAATAAATTCCCCATTTCAAAATGCTTGACTCATTAATTAAACACCAGGCATATGCGTACCAAACTGTTCATTTACGTTTTTTGAACCATGATTACACTGAAGAAGATGAATAAGATGAAAAAAACACTTTTAATTCATCTTATTCATCTTCTTCAGTGTAATCATGGTTCAAAAACAAAATGAGCAATTATTAAATGAGGAACTTATTCCTTATAATAATCCAGAATTAATGTCAATGCAAAAGGAGCATCATGTTTTTAATAATATGTGTGGTGCTAATTGTGAAGGAATAATTAAAAGATAAGTTCACCATTTAAAAACTTAGGAAAGCTCTGAAAATAAGTTCCTCATTATTCAATATTTGTTGATTCGTTTCTGAACCATGATTACACTGAAACAGATGAATAAGATGAAATAAAAAACACTTTAAATTCATCTTCTTCATCTGCTTCAGTGTAATCATGGTTCAATAAAAGAATGAACTGTTCGCCCCTACATTGGTTTTGCTCATTGGCTTGGTTTCGGTTTGACCTGCAATTTTGCTACACTCAATTCAATTTGGCAGTCCCAGTCAGTATTTAGGCCTTAATCCATTTAAAAAACAGTTCCACACAATCGGGGCAAAGTTGGGTCCCCTTAATATCACTTAGAATCTGAAATGCTTTTTGTCTGGGCATCCCTTGTCGATAAGGACGATCACTTGTTAACGCATGATAGGTGTCTGCGACAGCGGTGATTCTGGCCCATAGTGGAATCTGACTGCCTTTAAGATTCTCAGGATAGCCATTTCCATCAAAACGTTCATGATGATGATAAACAATATCAATCACATTTGACAGACTGGGAATAGATTCCAGAATACCGCGTCCAATGCTTGGATGTTTTTTGATTTGATGATATTCATTATCCGTCAATTTTCCGGGTTTTAGCAGAACTGAATCTCGAACGCCAATTTTACCAATATCATGCAATTGACCACCAATGATGACACTTTCAATATCCTGGTCACTCTCACCGGTTAATTGAATCATGCCTGTGATAATTCGGGCAACTGCCTCGGAGTGGCCTCGTGTATAAGCATCACGTGCTTCAAGAGCAGTATTCAAACTTGTGATACTTGATAGCATCGCACTACGCTCAAAGTCCAGACGTTCCTTTTCTTTGAGTAACAACATGAAATGATCTGAAAGGATTTTTTCAATTAAAAAGACAAGTTGATCAATATTAAATGGCTTTACAATATAAGCGGCAGCACCAATTTCAAGCATTCGCTTCATATGACCTCTTTCGCTGTTGGTGCTCATAACCACAAAAGGTGACAATCTAAATGTATCATGTTCTTGAATTTCTCGGCAAAGTGCAAAGCCATCCATTATTGGCATGGCAATATCACTTAAAATAAGATCTGGCTTTTTGCCTTGAATCTTATTCAACGCATCCCGACCATGCTCAGCTGTGATGACCTGAAATCCAGCCTGGCTTAACCCATTTTCAACGATCGTCCGAATGATTTGGGAATCATCAACAACTAAAATATGTTGCTTTTTTCGTTGGTCAGTTTTTGATAAAACATCTTCAACCGCCAGGCAAAGACGTTCCTGAACATCTGTTTTTGATAAATATACAGAGGCGCCGGCCTGAAAACCACGATCAATATCATCATCAGAATCAAGAGAACTAACCATTATGATTGGTATAGATCGTGTTTCAGGTTTCTTTTTCAGCTGCTGACATAATTCAATTCCATCCAGATTTGGCATGTCAATATCAGTTATAATAAGATCAAAATGATTATCCTTTATCATATGCAGCGCAATTAAACCATCCGCCGCTTCTGAAATATTCATGTGCAACGGCGCCAATACCTTTTGAAAATATTTTCTGATCATCGCACTATCTTCTACAAGAAGAATATGTGGCGTTTCATTATTTTTTTCCATGCACTTAAACCTTTAAATATTAACATTTACAATAAAAATAGATTGTTATAGCAAAAAATATGCCATGATAACTAATTGTAAAAAAGATGGGGGGTTATTGTGGTGGCAAGCAGTTTAGATTTAAAGGAGTAAAATCGCGATCAAATGATGAAATACAACGAACGTTTGCGCTGATATTTCCCTCAAGTTGAGAATTGCTGATCAAAAACTGAGCGTTACTACCATAGATGCTGTTGGTTTCACCCGCCAGGCTGGATGAATAAATTCGAATGGCATCCTGTGAACTTCCCCATTGATACACCCCATAACTGGTCAGTCCAACAGCTTTTATCATGGAACCTTTAATGATGGGAGATGAATTATTGTAGTTTTCAATGCCAAAATTGTCATGGCACACACCTGAAACAATCACTTCTGAATCTGTAATTTTAGGGGAAGATGATTCGTTCCAAATGCCACGATTTTTCATCACACCGGCACTGGCAGTGATATGCGTATGATGAATCACAGGAAAAGAACTTTTGTTCGCCAGTCCAAACGTTCGATCTCCGCCCCATGCCAGGATATTGAGATTTTCGATGTATGTATCTGCATATTCGTTGTAAACACCATAGTTCCAACTTTCTTCAGTCACAGTCGAACGAACACTGACATTTACTTGATATAGAACAGGTGAGCAACGATCATTGTAAATGCCATAATTATAGGCTGTCCCACCAAACGCCTTAACTGTTACATTCCTGAGTGTTACTGATGAAAGATTATACAACCCGATGGCATTGGACAGCTTGGTTGTTGAAGCATCACTGATAATGGTTAGATGTCTCAATTCAACATCACTATAGCCTACAACTGTTGCGCTTGCTGAAGTGCCCTGTTCTCCCCCATGAAAACGAATGGTCGTAACCCCCTGACCTGAACCTTCAATGCATGTCTTATGTCGGGTAACAACTTTTTCGTTGTACACGCCCGGACCGACTTTAATTAGTACTGGTTCCTGATGTTTTTTTGACACAGACAGAGCATCATTGATCGTTTCATAAACACTACCCGCCCCAACAACATAAACATGGTCCAGGACATTCATATGTTTCCATTGGAACCCTCCCTGACCATTGGATGACAACGCCTGGTTCTTTTGTCCCATAGAATGAATATGGTTCAGTTTTGAAGGGGTTATGATTTGATCCCGAATATCTATTGTTCGAATGGAATCTGTTAAATTAAGTTTTTTGTATTGAATTCTTGCATTATTTGCAATATCGATATCTCGAATGGTTTCATTTTGAATAATTTCAGAATCCACTGCATTGGCCTGTAAGTCTTTATGCTGTATGGCACGAACGAGATTGAGCTTTTGATACTGAATTTGTGCACTTTCAGAAATATCTTTGTCAACAATACTATTATTGACTATAATGCTGGAGTCAACAGTGTCAGGCGCCATATCGGTATAAGAAATATGTCCACTTAGCGCCAGTTTTGAGTATGAAATGTCAGCACTGTCAGCAATATGATGATTGGAAACGCTTTGAGAGTCAATATGTGAAGATGTGATCGAGCCGGGAATGATATCTTTTCCTTGAATGGCATTCATCAATGAGAGCTGTTCGTATGTAATGCCTGCTTTGGGTGAAATATCCAAATGTGTAATGCTGCCATTTTTGATATCAGTGGAACCCACCTTGTCAGTCAAGTTGATTTGGTCTTGTGAAACATATTGTTGTCCTATTCCCCACCACAATCGTCCATCACTGATTAATGTAATCTCTTCAAAAGGCTGAGTCAAAGTAACAGGACTACTTGCTGCATGGGATGTTTGTGGCGCAATGATTTGATCATCCCCCTGACAATGAATAAAAATATTTTTATTCTGATGATCAGCCTTTTTGATCGTAATCATTCTTCCTTGATTGCTCGGTGCATTGGGTAAGGTGATCTTTATTCCACTCTGAGCCAAAAGAATGTCATCGTTGGCCTGGATGGTATGATTTTTGTGCACAGTGGTAACCAATCGTCCTTCTGATGATCTGGCGCGAAATGCGGTCCACACAGTTGTTAAGGGAAATAATTTTCCATTGGATAATGAACGTTCTTTATATTCGATATCCATAAAGTAAGGGGTTGCGAAACGAAGACCATCATTGGTTGATGGATCCTGATCAGGATCGTCAAACCGGATATGAGACCCCAAAAGAACACTATATACACCATTTTCAACAGTTGCCAGATGACGTTCTTTCCAAAGCGGACTACTTTCCTTTGATGGCGACTGTTTATCCCAAATGGTAAAAACAATGACGTGTTGGCCCTTTGAAATGATTTGTCCCTCATGATCAGTCAGCATTCCCTGAAAATGAATATGTGTGGGAATTTTTGCCTGAACACCATTAATGAATAAAATGAAAAGGAGCCAAAAAATCAAAAACAAATAAGTTCTTGAGAAAAATACATTTTGATCCATTATTTTGCACCACAACATTTTTTATACTTTTTTCCACTGCCACAAGTACAGGGTGAATTGCGACCGACTTTTTTATCAGTACGTTTTACAGGTTCATTTTTGGCAGGTTCTTTACCTGATGAGTAGGTTAACTTTTTCTTTTCTTTTTGTGTATGTCGCTCTAGTTCATTGGGAGAGGCCCTTTCAACACGAAACAAAAGACCGACAATTGATTTTTGGATATGATAAATCATTTCCTGAAACATCTCAAAGCCTTCTTTTTTGTACACGATCAAGGGGTTCTGTTGCGCGTACCCGCGAAGGCCAATCCCCTCCTTGAGATGATCCATTTGAAGCAAATGGTCTTTCCAATAGCGATCAACAGTTTGAAGCATCACAATTTGTTCAACATTTCTGAACTCTCGAGGGTCTAACTCCATTTCTTTCTTTTGATAGAAAACCATCACTTCTTGATAGAGATAATCGTAAAGATTTTCAGATGACAGGTTATCAAGAATGTTTTTATCCGGGTGGACCCTGAACGAAAAGAATGGATAGAATTCATCGTTTAATGCCTGCCAATCCCATTCTTCGGGAAGTAACCGGTCATCCGCATATTCATCAACCATGCTTTCAATAATACCCTGAATCATTTCAACAATTGCGGGTTTTAAATTTTCGCCGCGTAACGCCTCTTGACGTTGTCTATAAATAACTTCTCGTTGTTGATTCATGACATCATCGTACTCAATCAATTGTTTACGAATATCAAAATGATGCCCTTCTACTTTTCTTTGCGCCCGCTCAATGGCACCGGAGATAAGGCGATGTTCAATGGGTTCACCTTCATCCATTCCAATGCGATTCATCAAGCCTTGAATGCGATCTCCACCAAAAATACGCATCAAATCATCTTCAAGGGACAAGTAAAACCTTGAAGATCCGGGGTCCCCCTGACGTCCAGATCGTCCTCGAAGCTGATTGTCTATACGTCGGCTTTCATGACGTTCAGTTCCTAAAACGTGGAGTCCTCCCAGCTCTGTGACACCTTCACCTAAAACAATATCAGTTCCTCGACCCGCCATATTGGTTGAAATTGTAACAGCATTTTTTTGACCGGCATTACGAATGATTTCAGCTTCTTTTTTGTGATTCTTGGCATTGAGAACTTCATGCTTGACTCCCTTTTTACGAAGTTTAGCACTCAGTTCTTCAGAAACATCTATGGAGATCGTACCCACTAGCACTGGTTGACCTTTATGATTCAGTTTTTGTATTTCTTTGATTGCAGCATCGTATTTTTCTTTCTGTGTTTTATATATGGCATCAGGGTAATCATTACGAATCATTTCTTTATTGGTAGGAATAACCATGACATCCAGATCGTAAATTTTCTTAAATTCAGCGGCTTCGGTATCGGCTGTACCTGTCATACCAGCAAGTTTGTCATACATTCGAAAATAATTCTGAAAAGTAATGGATGCCAGGGTTTGATTTTCATTTTCAATTTTTACATTTTCCTTGGCCTCCAGTGCCTGGTGAAGACCATCGCTATATCGTCTTCCAGCCATCAATCGTCCGGTAAATTCATCTACAATGATCACCTCACCGCTTTTTACAACATAATCGACATCACGTTTAAACAATGTATGTGCTTTTAAAGCCTGATTCACATGGTGTAACAGTTCGATATACTTAGGATCAAAAAGGTTTTCAACATTGAGCAAATTTTCTGCCTTGGCCACACCTTCGTCAGTCAGAACAGCGCTGCGCGCTTTTTCATCAATTGTGTAATCTTCTTCTTTTTGTAAACTGGGAATAATGCCATTGACTTTACTATACAAATGTGTGGATTGTTCAGCTGGGCCTGAAATGATCAGCGGCGTTCTGGCTTCATCAATAAGAATACTGTCAACTTCATCAACAATTGCAAAATTCAATTCGCGTTGAACAAGCTCATTGACTGAGAATTTCATATTATCTCTCAGGTAATCAAACCCATACTCGTTGTTTGTACCATAAGTGATATCAGATTCATAAGCTTCTTTTCTTGCCAATTCATCCATGCCCTGAATGATTGTCCCCACGCTTAAATTCATGAACTTGTAAATTGTACCCATCCATTCAGTATCTCTTTTGGCAAGATAATCATTGACTGTGACAACATGAGCTCCCTTTCCAGTTAATGCATTCAGGTAAACAGGAAGGGTGGCAACAAGCGTTTTTCCTTCACCGGTTTTCATTTCAGCGATGTTTCCATGATGAAGTACATACCCACCAATTAATTGAACATCAAAGTGGCGCATCTCCAATGTACGTCGAGATGCTTCCCGAATTGCTGCAAAGGACTCCGGAAGAATACTGTCTAAGGTTTCACCATTGTCGATTCGTTCTTTAAATGTGAAGGTCAAGTTCCCCAATGCTTCGTCATCAAGATCTCTCATTGTGGGTTCCAACTCATTGATATAAGAAATCAGGGGTTGAATTTTCTTTATTTCTCTGTCATTCTTACTGCCAAAGATTCGTTCCAGGATATTGAAAAACACGTTGTTTTATACCTCCAATATGATAAATAAAACTTTTGTCTTCGGTTCAATCAAGTCTTGGGATAACCGAATTAAATAAATTATTTATTTGAAAATAACGCACAAAAAAATATAATCAAGGATACAATGATAATCCATCCGCCAATATAAAATGATGTTTGAAGGCGGTGAAATTCCATAACAATTCCAGCAAGCAACGCGCCAGACATCATCCCCAGGCTATGAGCCATTGTCATGAAAGCCATGACAGCCCCCATGACGTGCATTTTTTTTCCCTGTATGACAGCACTTGCTGTGACAGCAGGCATCGATATTCCACCACCAATACCAAAAAGGCAATTAATGAAAAACAGGCCCCAAAAATTGTATGCCAACTCCATTGAAAAAATGGAAAAAGCAACAATGACACCTCCGGAAACAACCATTATGTTTCGATCCACACGATCGGCAAGATAGCCCATGGGAATATGAAACAAACCGCTGATAAAAACACCCAGCATAATTAAAATGCCAATTTCGGTATGACTTAATTGAAAATTTGCATCCGCATAAACCGGCAAAAAACCCCAGATAATTCCAATACAGGAGGTATAGGCAAAGCGATATGAAAACAATCCAATCAAATCACGATTTTTTATCAATTGGTGCCAGAATACCTGATCTTTTCTTTTTTTTCGATTTTGTTCTTTTTTTGTTGATGGCAAAAACATCAGGGCAGCAAGAAAACTGGCAAAAGCCAGCACACCCATTACAATAAATGCAGCTTGAAGATTCCATTCATCTTGAATGTACCCCCCTAAAATGGGTCCGATACTCAGACTGGCAAACATGGAAATGTTAAATGATGCCATCTGAAAACCTTCCTGACCTTTGGGCGTCATTTCTCCCACGTAGGCTTGGACAACTGGAAGGATCATTGCGGATGCAATCCCTTGAAAAAAGCGACAAACAACAAGCAGATAAGGATCATGCACATACATGAAGGCAATTGAAATGAATGCATATGAAAGTAGCCCGCTGAGAATAAAAGGTTTTCGCCCTTTGATATCTGATAAATGTCCGAATACTGGTAAAAAAACAGTTCTACTGAAAGAAAATGAACCAAATATCAAGCCAATACAAAATCCACCAGCCCCTAGATCCCGTGCAAATACAGGTAGTAATGGGGTAACGATCCCCACACCTAAAAGGACTGAAAAAATGGATATAAATAAGGTCCCAAATATTCTATAATTCATTCTAAATTATTCCACTGTAAAAAATTTGGGATCAAACTCAGGTTTGTTTGCATATTTTCCCATAAAAAAAGCGGGCATTTGATCAAGGTTTTGAAACAATCCCGGATCAACATCTATTCCCGCTTGATGAAGTGCTTTGACAACATTGTCAGGATTCGGTGGACATTCTTTGATAGCGATTAATTCATTGATATCTGGATGATCTTTATTGGCTTTATTCATGCATTTGCCCAACAAAATGGTTTTTTTCATACCCGGTGTTGGTTTCATGGATTTTCCAGTTAGTACTTCGATTTTTTCCCATGGCTCGCCTTTCCAGGCATAACGAATGGCAGACAAAATTACGCCATTGATACCTGAGCAATAAGTACACATGGATCGATCAAATTTTCGATAAAAAATGCCTTTCATCCCTTGCTTTGCTAAAGGAAGTGGCAAGCAGCAATGTTCATCTTCATGGTATTTAAAATCATAATCATGAAAAGATGCCAGGCTTTCAATGGAATCTCCGACAATCTCAATATCTGATAAATCCAAAGGTCGAGAACGATTCCTGGCTGCATATACCAGATAGGGAACATTCTCAGGTTCATGACCCAATAGTTTTGCACCCACAAGATCAGCGGAAAGAATGTCGGATGACCCTGCAAGAATATTGCTTCGTCGAATGCGGCCATCAATTCCCGGCCCACGCTCATTGGTAAAAATGCCATCCAATAATGTGAAAATGGGGGGCATTTTATCTGCCAGACGTGAAACCCAGGCATGCAAATCTTTATCCGGGTTGGCATTATGACATCGACGTCGGGAAATGATATCAATACACCCCTTCAAGTTTTTAATTCCCAGGCTAACGATTGTTTGATTATGAGATTTCATGACAGGGATATCGACAACAAAATCAGCTTCTAAAATATCTTTGTTAAAATTCAGTTTAAAATCATCCCCAAGGTCAACTTCTTCAAATGGACGATCAAATACATTGATATAATTCACACCATAACGTTTATTCAACGTCTTATATCCTAAAGAATCAAATGCATGTTGAGGAGTTTCTCGATCTTTTGGATCGGATACAACTGTCCCTTCAACAATCGTTATTTTACTGACGCCATGATCTTTCAAAATACAAACCATATCTTCGATGGTTCTTGAGGTGGTGATAACACCCCATTTTGGAAAATTTACCGCGCGTGTCCAAAAAACGATATTGGGTTTAATATAGACATGCGGATTGCTCGGCATGTTTGCCAATCCATTACATGTTTCAACGATGCTGCGTACAGACTCCAAAGGCTTTTCATATTTACCAACTGATACAGTATGTTTCATTATAAGGATCTCCTATTAAAAAAATAATCTTATAAGACTATACCATTTTTGATAATAACACAAGTAGAATTCAAAATTTGGTGGGATTAAAGTTTGGTTGAAAAAACGAAAAAACACATGCGAACGATGGGTTTTATTCGTTTTTTCATGGATAATAGGTCACCTTTATGTAACGCCCTTACAGGGCATAAAACTGATTTTGATATTTTCTGAGGGGCGATGCCCTGGCTGGTATATAACTCCCTTTCAGGGCTAAGAAAAATGCCCTTTTTTGAAAAAAATTGAGTTTTCAATTTATAATGATGAACTACTTTTCAGAGCTTTTCTTATTCACTCAAATCAATGATCGCCAAATGTTTACCAGGTTCAGATAATGAATCGACGCGGATGTCTTTATCAGATATTGAATAAACATAGTCATCCATAAATATCGAACGTTTTACTGCTGAGTCAGAATTGGTCCACCAGTTTTGGCAGCTGCTTTGAATCTCATGATCCACACCACCGATATAATCAAATCCATTGTTGACAGTCACATGGTAGACCATTAAACCATTAAATGTCATTGTATTGCCATAGCTCCCCCCATGTCCCCCATTACAAATGGCCATGGGGATGGCTAACAGGTTTTTAGGTTTATAGTAATTGAATGCCAGGTGATTGGTTGCTGCTTCTGAGGTGGTTCCGCGCGTACCAATGATTTCTTTATAAATTAATGATGGATTACTTGGGTCGGATATATCAAAAACCTGCAAGATGACTCCCTGGAACCATGCAAATGATCCCTGTTCTTGACTATCATAGCCAATTGAAAGTAAGTGATCTGGGTCCATCAAGTGCATATAGGTTGAAAATCCAGGGATATGAAGTTCTCCTGTGATGGTTGGATTTTCAGGGTTTGAAAGGTTCAAAACAAAAAGTGGATCTGTTTTTTTAAAGGTCACAATAAAACCTTGATCCCCATTGAATCGCACAGAACGAATGTCTTCTGAGGGCGCGATGTTTTCAATAGTGCCAATCGTTTCAAGGTCTCCTGCTGATTGCTGTTCCAATATTGAAATGATGTTGTGCGTCGAAGGATTGGATAAATAACCACAAGTCGTGGCAACCCTGAAATAACCATTGTGTTCATCCATTGCAAACTGGTTCAATACACGTCCTTTAATGACACCGCTTCCTTTATATGTCACTTTGATTGGAGATTGTTTTAGTTCAAATTTATGAATGGTTGTCATTTCATTAATTCCCCATCCATTAAAGAACCAAGGCATACCATAAGTAGAATGACGTGTTGCCAGATAGCAAGCTGATGAGGATGCATATACAGCGCCGGGTTTACCAATGACCGACACAGATTGTTGGGATGAGAGTTCATTAATATTAAAGGCAAAAATGGATAAGAATTGAGAGCCATCTTGCTGACTGGAAAAATGAATTTGATCAAGATCACTGATATACTTTTCCTTTTCAACAAATTTTCCATCCATATATGAGATATCCCTGACTTTGGGTTGAAAATCCGACACATCTGAGTCCATGATTAATTTGCGATTTTTTTCTTTTAGGTCTTCGAAAATTTCAATAATATCTTCATCAGAATATTGCTTTTCTCTTTCCCAGATATCTGGATATGGATCAAACCACCAATCGTAATAATACCCGCAATAATCCAGTTCTGGAAAAAAGGTGACACCTGGAACAATAGGTTCAGGAAAAAGAATCATCGTATAAACAGACTCATCAATTCGTCGTGAATTGATGTATGTGCCATCAAAATAGAACTCGCGCCTCTTTTCAGGTTGAAAAACATTTGAAATGTCCAGGATTGTAATTTTCAACCGAGTACCATCACCTGTAAATTGACAATCATATCCATGGGTGCATTCATTCTGTTCGAAATATTGATAATCGTTTATTTGATCCAAAGATGAATAGATAACAGCGTGATCATTGTGCACAAATAATTTTTTAGGTGTTCCCTGGATAGCGTATTCAGATATTATTTTCGCATCCTCTGGAGGCCAGGCATCAACGATAATAAATCTTGAATCCACGAGCATATAAATATTTGAACCATCATTTTTAATAAAATCAGCTTCATCAACACCAGCGACCTGGTTATTTGTTTCAGAAAATTCATCGGCCCCACTATCTTCTTGAGTGACCGGGTATGAACCTTCGTTTATCCCAACACCGATAGTATCGGAGAAATAATCCATTGGATAATAATATATCGGGCATTCATAATTCAGAGCTTTTTCAAGGTTTTTATCGAGAATGTGTGTCATGTAAGTAATCATCCATTCTTTGAGTTTCGCTTGAAAGTCTTGTGTGTTATCAACTGATAACAGTCGTAACATTTTTATTCTTTTTTGATTGTTTGTATCAGGTGAAAGATTTGCCATTTGTTTCATTATTTCAATCGCATCTCTTAAGTCCAGTTTATCATCTTTAATCACATCCAATTCATCCATAATAGTTGGGGTTGAATAGGCAATCGTTAGATTGAAAAATATGATTGATAAACAAAAGTATAATACTGTCAGATATTTTTTCATCACGGCCTCCTTTGTTGTGTTGTTCTTAAATAATTGATCATAAGTCTTTGGTGTAATCCTGGTTCAAAAAAATGAATGATATTTTTATTTCCAGTCATTATGGTTACACTCAAATCAATTTATCAAGGAGCGTCCCCGGATTTTTCACAAGGCACGTCCCCTAATTTATCTGTTTGAAAAAAATCATTAAACCAATTGAGGGTTTTTCTTATAAATAAGTCCTGGTGATCCTTATTTGCCAGTTGATGACATCCGCCATCAAAAACATATAATTCTGAAGGTTTGGAGACATCATTCAGTAGGCTCTTTGCGTTTGCTACTGGTACGACTTCATCATCAGAGCCATGAAATATTAAAAGGTTGTGAATATGGTGTAATTGTTCCTGGATATTAAACGCAATGGCTTCTTCATAAAAAGTCTGGCTAAGCATTTCATGTTGTCTGTTTTTTACCAAAACATCCCAGACACTACTCATTGAAATCGGTGCTGAAAGCGTGACCATTGTTCGAGGCGGTTCGATGAGTGATGCGAGTAGAGCGACTGTTCCGCCCAGGCTGCTTCCAAAGTATCCCAAACGATCACCAATATCTGGATCGTCTTTGATTGTCTGGATTGCCGCACAAAAATCACGAAACCGATTGGTAATGGTGGTTTCGGTTTTAAAATTGCCTTCACTTTTACCACACCCCCGATGGTCAAACCGAAAATATGCCAGTTTTTTTTGGTTGCACTGTTGCGCCAGTGCAATTTGTTTTGGAGATGACGAATCACTGAACAAACCATGAGATCCGATGATACATGGTGTTTTCAATGAATAATTGTCAGGCAAATGGAGAGTGCCTGACAATCTGAGATGATCACTTTTAAATCTAATTCTAATTGTTTTCGCTTTTAACATAATTTTTAAACCTTAATTATTGAAAATTTCCTGAAAGTTCTTGCATCACAAAAATTAAATCTCTCAATTCAAAATTTCGTTGTCTCAATAAACCACTGTTAAGGAGACTGGCATAATTCATGGCATCAACAATATTGGTTGACATATCCGGCAGAATCATTTTTGATACTTTTTCAGCAACTTCTTTTGCTATTAGAATTAACAATTCAGCATTGGTTGGAGGAGTACTTTGATTAGCATAATTTTGATAGGGTTGTAATGCACTTTGATTGGCTAATGCAGAAAAAATGCCTGCAAATACCGGACTAAATATTCCTGAATAGACTTTTTGCTGCATTTCAAAAGATAGTGGATTTTGCTTTGAATCGTCTAAAATTTGATTCATCGATATTATGAATGCATCAGAATATGGAGTGCTTGAAGGATACTGTTGGGCCAACATAATGGCACCTTGAACCATTGTGCCGAATAAAGATATTGCGCCGGCAGCAGCAATACAGGCATCACTGTTTTCAATCACAGTTGCGTCTCCTGCTTTCTGATTTATTGCCAAAAGCGCGGTCTGTTGGGCTTTTTCAAGAATACTTTCTTGAACAAGCATCAGTTGATCTTCGGATTTCCCAGAGGATTCAAGAGTTGAAATGACAATTGATACATAAGTGATTGCACCCGCATAGGTCACAACATCCGAAATCTCAGCAAGGTAGCTGGTCCGACTTAAACTTGCATTGGCTGCACCGCGTGAAATTGTTTGAAGCAGAGAAACACTTTTAAACGCCTTCTGCATCTTTGATAAAACATCTTGCGCATCGTCAGGAAATGAATGTTGGCTTGATTTCATAAAGTTTTCAATCGGCAACATCGCCTGAAAATAATCATTGGCCAATTGATCGAATGCAGTTAAAACTGTTGCCGCACCATTTGGATTTGTAATTGGACTATAATTGTTAACTGTTTGTTCAAGCAGGCGTGCCGATAAATCCAGTTGATAGGCTGCATGCGCTGCTTCAAATCTCTGACGACTGTTATCATCAGCATCAGCAGAAAGAATCATGCTTGAAGATAGTATGACGATTCCAAGTATGAGAATCATTTTTTTCATAAGATGCCTCCTTATGGGTAAATGCATTAAATGATTTGAAAGCGTGGCGGATCAATTTGTTGATTTTTACAAATCGGACACCGACCGGGACGGGTCAGTCGTTCACGCTTTTTAAAAGTGTAATCACAATTATTACATTCCGCTGGAAATACTTTAAATTCAAAGGATTTGCTCTTTGCAGATTTTTCTATATGCTTCAAATGATCATACACATCTTTTTCTCGAATGCCAGTTGCTTTGGATAATTCACGCGCACTAAAGTCCGCCTGTCTCAGAAATTGAAAGATTTCTTGTCGTTTTGTCATGCTTGCTCCAATTTCAAAAGAATTGTGTTATTCAATACGCTTCACAAACATTCGTGATTTAGGAGATTGTTTTTGTCGGTGTTGATAACGTTTCGGATTTCCAGGTACAAATCCCAAATTCACGAAAATTTTTTGCAATAATGGATTTTGGGTTAATGAAATTATGGTTGATTTCCCTTTTTCAATCATTTCCTTTTGAAACGATTGGATAATGAATTGCCCGACTTGTTGCTTTCTAAATCGAATGGAAACAGCCAACGATCCCAATTCCACTGTATCTTTATCAATGTAAATTTGTTCTGCACAGCCCACAATAATACCATCGATTCTTGCCACATAAAAAAAATCTTTATGTTTTTTTATATAATTTTTATCTCTAAATTTGAGATAGCCTTCACTCCGATAACGTTTGAGAATGGAAGCAATCATCCGAATATCATTTTCTGTCTTCACAAGTTCAAAAGATTCATTAAAGTTATTGGCAATTAACGTGCCAGAGCCTTCAAGACTGAACAATTCATTTTTAATACATGCTTTTCCTGCGGGAATAATATGAACACGTTCAATTTGATCCTGTTCAATCTGAGTACAAATGGTGGTTATATTTTCTTTCAGGTTTTCATTGGAAATCAAGTCTCGGTATGATTCTAAATGAGCGCGTGCATTGGAAGTTGTCAAGGTATTCACAGGCTTGCCATCAGGATCAAGTAAATGGGTACGTTCAATAAACACAATTTTATGGGGCAATTCTTCATAGTTCAGAACAAAAGGATAAAAGGCAACATTTGATGGCACACGAATAATTGTGGTTTGATATAAGCGTGAAGTCAGATCTCGAAATAATTTTTGATTGGCAAAACGATTTGAAATATTGTGAAAAAGAAAGGTTTTCACGTTCTGACGACATAGAAATTTGATATCTGTGACAATATGGTCAAAAAAATTCCGCAAAATGCCTTCCCGACAGGCAATAAAAATGCATTTTCCCTGTAATGATTTCTGATATTCTTTTATATAGAGTCTGGGCATAAAAGCTTGACACCCGGGCATTCATCAAAGCATAGCTTCATATTTTGTTTAAAACAGTCCCAAAATGGATACAAACGACATTGTGCCGGACGAACATCGTATATTTTACAACGCCTGTCATAATCATCAAAAAATATACATACATAATATCCGGTGCAGGTAAAAATATCCTTTGCAGAGTAACGATTATCGATACGATTTAAATATTGCTCAATAAAATCAATCGTGTTTATAGATAAAAACGCTGATATACGATATATATCAGCCTGGTTGATCCATACAAAACCAGGATCACCAAAACAGCAATACCCCTCGCATTTGTCACATATTCGAGGATCAAATCCATAATTAAAACCATTGTGTTGAATGATAGACATAACAGGCCTTTTTTAAGAAATCAGATTTCGAATGCTGTCAATCAAGCGCGTTTCATTGGCATCATCTGGCACAACATCCATTCGCAGCAACTTAGAATAATCCATCAGTAACCCCGATTTTTCCAGGTATTCCTGAACTTCACTGGTTCCACTTTGATAACCACTCGAGCGCTGTGCTATGGTAATACCGACTCGACTGGCGTAAGCGATTATTTTTTTTAATTCCGGAATCGATTCTTTTCCTTCAGTATCCCAATCATCACCATCAGTACCATGAAAAACATAAATATTGTAATCTGAAATAAGGTTTTCTTTTTCAACAATTTCGTTTACCTTTTGATAGGCAGATGCGACCCTGGTGCCCCCGGCCACTTTTGAATTATAGTATGTATAAAAATCATCAACTTCAGTAGCTTCGGTATCATGAAGAATAAAACGAGTTTCAACCTGACGCGCATATTGATATAAAATCCAGCTATAAATCAGGACATGCTGCGATACAACAACATCAGTGGGGTTTCCAGTCATGGACCCAGAATAGTCACGTAAGAAAAACACCATCGCTTGTGATTCAAAATCTTTTTCTCGGGATAAAATTCGATAAATACGATCTGAAGGAGATATTAAAAATCGAGTTGGGTCAATATGATCCGGATCAGGCAAGTTCCCAAGATGAATATTGGTTTCCACAATATTTTTCAAGGTTGCTTTTTTATCCAGAATTTGACCATAGCCCTTGTTTCTATCCGTCATATCATACGTATAGCGTGTTAAAGAACGTTTCTTGCCTTTATCTTTTAGATTGGGCAATTCAAATTGCTCTGTGAGAATACGGCCCAGATCATACGCACTGGACTCCACTTCATGTGCGCCGCCATCACCTTCGCCAGGCCCTGCACCTGAACCATCCGGTCTCTGGACCGGTTGCTCTCCAATCACCTCACCCTCGTCCCCTTCACCTGCCCCGCCGGATGCATCTTCCTCTTCTTTTGATTTTATCGCACGATCATGAATCAGTTTTTCTTCAACTGTTGTAGGAACAACGACAATTTTATCTTTTCCACCTTTTCCTGGTCGCACCAATCGGCCCACACGAATTTTTCTGGGGAATCCATCTTCCTCACGTTTTCGATCTTGTTCAAGCAATTCATCCAATGATTTCAAATAGTTTTGAAAAGCGACATAGGGGGATGACTGTTGTTGTAAGAATAATAGGTCACTGTATATATACAGATGATATGGAGAAACAGGTTGATCAATTTTATGAGGATCGTGCATATCGTGACGAAAATCACCATTTAATTCGTCTAAAATTTTTTGTTCTTGCGCGCGGGTTAAACCATTCGATTTAAGGAATTGATAATACTCATACATATCTTGTTTGTCAGATTCACAGGGTTTAGGCATAATTGTTTCCTTCATTTTGTAGTTAACCGAGCAAAAATAATTGTCTTGTTCACAGATATTTTTTTCGCTTGAATTTTACAGTACGAAGTCAGCGATTATCAGTTTTCAGGTTTTTTTAAGAAGAATGATACTCCAATGTCTGTCCATCATAAGGGATATCTGTTTTGCTTAATAGGTTTTGGACGTCTAACTCTTTATTCAGATCAGTACGTTTTGTGGGGCAGTGATTTAACGCTTCCATATGATTGGCAATAACTCTTTTTGGCGCATGTCGAATAAATGTAATAATTTCATTCATTGGCATAAGTATCGGTCCACCAATGTCCAGGCTAGCAGATCCAGCGGCCAATACTGCTATATCAGGAGCTAAATCTGTTAATGCACGATGGACATTATCGGTAAAAACTGTGTCTCCACTGATATAAACAGATGGTTCGTCTGGTAATTCAAGATAATAGCCTGCACCATTTGCCATTAAATAATGAATCCAGCCATGACCATGTTGTGCAGGAATGGCAATGATTTTTCCCTCAAAAAAGGGGAGCGCCTTCCAACTATCCAGGACATATTCCACGCGAATATTATTTTTTGTCAAGAAGGGAGCATCTTTCTGACAACAAATGACTGGAATATTCTTTTGTGTTAAAAAAGCTTTCCCAGGTGGGTCCAGGTGGTCGGTGTGGGTGAGGAAATCCATTCCAAATGTGTGTGAATGCGTAATCAGACAATGGGTTACTTTCTCTAATATTTGATGTGAATTTTCCGGCAAATCGACAATTGGATTTCTTTGGCATGGGTGCCGAAAATGTGCAAATGCTGGCAGAGCGCCTTTGTCACTCAGCATTGGATCTACCAAAATATGATAGTCTCCAGATTCAATGACAAAGGTCGCATTTCGAATGTGATGAATTTTCATAATTCTTCCTTTTAAATATCCAGCCGCTGGACTTCCAGGGCATTGGATTGTATAAACTCTCGACGGGGCTCAACCTCATCCCCCATTAAAAGCGAGAAAATATCATCAGCAAAGTTTGCATCATTCACGTTCACATTCAATAATGTTCGGGAGTGTGGGTCCATTGTTGTTTCCCACAGCTGCTGCGGATTCATTTCACCCAAACCTTTGTATCGCTGCACGGCAATATTGCGTTTTGCTTCTTCAAGCAAATAAATATAGAGTTCACGTTTTGTTTCCAAGATCCTTGCTTTTCCAACAGCCTCAGATTCTTGATCATCATCCTGGGTTTTTCGAGTGGTGACCTCAAAAGGGGGCGCATCATATTTTTTGATACTATCTTTGAGCACAATCAATTTTTGAAAATCTTTTGCGTACACAAAGCCTCTGCCAATTTTGATACTGCTTTTGATTTCAACCTGGTGTTCATCTAACAAACGCTGACCGGAACCGACGATCGTCAGTTCATAAACACCACGTTCTTCATTCCAGAATAGATCGTTGACTTCGTAGTCTGCTTCGATCAGTTTTGATTGAATATCAAACATCAAGTCCTGGTCTTTTAATTTTTCACGATCACTTAAGTTACTTTCCAAAAGCATTTCGATGAGATGTGATGGAATGGCGCGATAATTCATTTGGTTGAGAATCGTATAATATTCAACCATATCGCCCATCAACAAGTACAATTCATGGTCTGACATGGGCGATTGACTATTTGATATTTTGACAGATTTTAAATTGCATACCCGCTTCATTAGATATTCGTTATATTCCAACTCATCTTTGAGATATACAGCTTTTTTGCCTTTACCCACGCGAAACAAAGGGGGTTGTGCGATATATAAATAGCCATTTTTAATCAGATCAGGAAATTGACGATAAAAGAATGTCAGTAACAGCGTCCGAATATGACTGCCATCAACATCCGCATCAGCCATGATAATCACCTTGTGATATTTTAACTGCTCAATATTGTATTCTTCAAGTCCGATGCCGGTCCCCAGTGCAGTAATAATATTTTTGATTTCTTCACTTTTCAGCATTTTGTCAAATCGAGCTTTTTCAACATTTAAAATCTTACCTTTGATGGGCAAAATGGCCTGAAATTTTCGATCTCGTCCCTGTTTGGCAGAACCACCGGCGCTGTCTCCCTCAACAATAAAAATTTCTCTTTCGCTGGGTATATTGGATTGACATTCTGCCAGCTTACCTGGCAAAGAAGCATCACCCATAGCTCCTTTATTCCGCGCTAGATCTCGAGCTCGGCGAGCAGCATCACGTGCGCGTGCCGCATTGACCGCCTTTTCTATAATTTTTTTAGCTATTTGTGGATGTTCTTCAAGAAATACGCCGAGTTGTTCGTTGATCAACGCTTCGACCAATCCCTTGACCTCACTATTACCCAACTTTGTTTTAGTTTGCCCTTCAAACTGGGGGGATTTCAAACGAACACTCAAAACTGCGGTCAATCCTTCACGAATGTCATCACCGCCAATTTTAACTTTCAAATGTTTGGGGAGATTGGCAGCATTAGAAAGATAGCTATTAATTGAACGTGTCATCCCTGATTTAAAGCCTGCCAGATGGAATCCGCCCTCTGCTGTGTTTATATTGTTGGCAAATGTTAGTATTTTTTCATTAAACCCATCATTATATTGTATTGATATTTCAATCTGAACATCATTCTTGACACCTTGAATATGAATTGGCTCATGCAAAGCAGTTCGATTGCGATTCAAGTATTCGGCATATGAAATCAAACCGCCCTCATATGAAAAAGAATCTTTCGCGTCCGATCGCTCATCTTCAATATTAATTAAGATGCCTTTGTTTAAAAAAGCAAGCTCTCTTAACCTTCGGACTAAAACATCATAATTGTATTCTAAAACGCGCATAACAGTACCATCAGGAACAAAATGAATTTTGGTACCATGTTCATCCGCTGAAGTTTCCCCAACTACTTTAAGCTCACACGTCTTATTGCCCTGCTCATAGCTTTGATAATAAATTTTGCCTGATTTGTACACACTGACTTCAAGAAACGATGACAATGCATTAACCACCGAGACGCCCACACCATGGAGCCCACCGGAAACTTTATAGGTATCGTTGTCAAATTTTCCACCCGCATGAAGTTTGGTCATGACAACCTCAAGTGCGGGTATTTTTTCTGTTTTATGTATATCAACAGGAATACCGCGCCCATTATCCAATACTGTAACGCTGTTATCTGTATGAATAATGACATCAATTTTATTGCAATAGCCAGCCATTGCTTCGTCAATACTATTATCAACCACTTCATATACCAGATGGTGGAGTCCTTCGGTATCGACATTTCCGATATACATTGATGGGCGCTTGCGAACAGCCAAAAGGCCTTCAAGCACTTTGATGTTTTCAGCACCATAGCGCTGCTCTTGTTTTTCTTCTTCCATTATTTGGTTACACTCATTCGTTTGTATTGGTCCGATATTTCGGACATTAATGATTTAAATTAAACAGTCATTGGCATAATCACACTAATAAAATCCGGATCATCCTCGCCATACATTACACAAGGTTCTTTTTCATTGGCCATTTTTAAAATAATCGTCTCACTTTCGATTTCATTCAGGCTGTCAATAAAAAAGCGGGGATTGAAAGCTGCCTCAAAACTGAGTCCATTGTTATCAATTGGAAGTTCTTCCTTGGAATCACCAATTTCAGGGTTGGTGGCTGACACTTCAATTCTATCAGATTGTATATTGAAAACCACCGCGCGAAATCGATCATTCGAAAGAATCAGCATACGTTTCATTAATGACAAAAACGTTTTTTTCGAAAGCTTCATTCTCGTATCGATAGGCTCAGGAATCACCTCTTTGTAGTCAGGAAAATCACCTTCAAGAAGACGAGATACAATGGTTTCTTCATTCTTTTTCGCAATAAAATTATTTTCACGAAAACCAATTTCCAACTGTCCACCAGATTCAACGAGTTTTAACAAATCGGACATACCTTTCTTGGATAATATAATGCCTTTTTCCATTGGTATATCCACTTTTATCTCGCATGTTCGATCAATTTTGACAAGGCGATGGCCATCAGTTGAAATCATTCGAAGAATATTGTTGTTATCCTCAGGTATTTCCAAATAAAGACCGCATAAATGAGCGCGTTCATCATCCGGTATACCGGTTACAAGTGTTTTTTCGATCATTTCTTTTAATATCAGGGCATCCAATTCATTAAAAACTAAATCATCTATGGCAGTTAAAATGGTGAAATCGTCCGGATCTGCACAAAGCATATGATATTCCGCTTTAGTGACTTCATCTGAGGCCGAAATTTTTAACATTTTGCCTTCAACTGTTTCCAGTTGAATAAAATTACTTGGAAAATCTTTAATAACTTCAAATAATTTTTTCGAAAGTACCGCTACTTTCCCCTCAAGTTCAACATCTGCCTCATAAAAGCCCTCAAAACCGGTTTCAAGATCTGTTGCATAAACTGATACATTCATGCCTTGCGCTCGAATCAGGGCTGAAGCTGTTATGGGGAAATCAGTCTTTCGACTTGTGATTCCCTGAATTTTTGAAACCCCCTTAACAAAGACTGTTTTTTCTATAACAAATTTCATAATGATAATCCTATATTACACTCATATTTTTAATTTATTGATGCATTTATTCATTTAATGAATGAATATTTGTTTTATTCAAACGTTCTTTTTACGATTTTATTTTGCAAAGATCAACACAAATCTTTGCGCAAATTATGCCATCAAAACTGAATAATTATTATATATGGCACAAAAGCTGCATTTTTATTAACATTTTCCAAATAAATAAAAAAAATCTGATTGTAACGAATTCTGTGGGAAACATTTTATATGCACTTTACAGCCTGAAAGCAAGAATGAATATCACCCAGGGCAAATCAGGCGAATCGAAAACATTTTATATTAAGCTTTTCCAGGGCCTGTCTGTGAACGTTGACCTGACAACCCTGTCTCTTTTGAAGCATTGTCAACAGAGCCTGGAAACGATTACTGTATATCATTTACAATTCGCCTGACAACCATGGACGACTCTCGGATCAATCACATTAAACAAGTACAATTATGTTAAGTGAAACAGAAAAAATAAATTCGCTCATTATATTGGGAATTCAACTCATTCAAGTGAATGACCTGGATATTCTCATGCAAAAAATATTAAGTGAAGCCCGACGATTTATCAATGCAGACGCAGGCTCCATTTATAAGTTAAAAGACAATGCGTTAGAGTTTTCTTACACACAAAATGATACATTACAGTCCCAATTACCGAATGATGAATCATTAATCTATTCAACCTTTAGTATTCCGGTCAACCACGAAAGTATCGCCGGATATGTGGCATCAACAGGATATCCTTTATCAATTCCTGATGTGTATGATATTTCATCAGAAAAACCATATCAATTTTCAAAAAAAATGGATGTAATATCAGGCTATCGTTCGAAATCAATGGTAACAGTTCCTTTACAAAATTCAAAAGGCGTTGTATTAGGTATATTACAAGTAATAAATGCCAGGTCAAAATCAGGTAGCGTTGTCTCCTTTTCAAAAGAGGCCGAATTAATGATGATGCATTTTGCCAATATTGCTGTCATTGCTTTGGAACGTGCCCAAATGACCCGTGCAATTATTATGCGAACGATTCGAATGACCCAGCTTCATGATCCACAAGAGACCTTTGGTCATGTGAATCGCGTTGGATCCTTTGCAGTAGAACTGTATGATCGTTGGGCAAAAAAGAATGATGTAAATAATATTGAAATGGAAAAATACAGAGACATTTTGCGCATGGCCGCCATGTTGCATGATGTCGGAAAAATTGCAATTTCCGATTTAATCTTGAAAAAACCGGGTCGTTTCAATTATGATGAATACGAAATTATGAAACAGCACACTGTACTTGGAGCAAGAATATTTCATGATTCACAGACTGAGTTTGATGAAGCGGCTTACAATGTTGCACTGAACCACCATGAACGATGGGATGGTTCCGGCTATCCCGGTCATGTCGATCCTGTGACCGGAACACCCATCCAGGGATATACACTCCGGAATGGGAGTCCAAGAGGCAAAAAAGGACTGGAAATTCCTTTGTTTGGTAGAATTGTGGCGCTTGTTGATGTCTACGATGCTTTATGCTCCAGGCGATCATACAAAGATCCTTGGGATGAAGAAAAAACTTTAAAGGCCATCAAGAATTCTGCTGGCTCGCAGTTTGATCCGGAAATGGTGGATTTGTTTCTAGGCAACATGAATGTCATACGCTCCATTCAAAAACGTTACGCTGACGATTAACAGGAGGTTACTCATGCAACACCCCTTAAAGGTATTTTTTTTGGGGATAATGACGCTATTATTTGTATTTGAAGCTTTTGTTCCAGCAGAAGAAAAATATGTGACACCTGATAAAATTGTGCCCATCTTAGATGAAATTGACAGGCTTAACAAACGCCTGGATGAATTGGATCAACAAGAAAACTCAGAAAAATTGTCTGAAAAAGATCAGCACGCACTGTATTTATTAAAAGATGATATGGAGGAGTTAACTGAAATTTTGGAACGTGTTGAAACAAAATCCATTGTGGATCGCCTTGAGATTGGCGCTGAAATACGAACGCGTTTTGACTGGTATGCGTTCAGTGGTCATGATAACATTCCCTTTACAAGTCATCCTCAAGGAAGAAAGGTGTATGAACGTGTTCATATGCTGCCAAGCAATCGTTTTCGTTTGAATATTCGGGCCCAAATAATAGAGAACCTCAAGTTTACCTCGCGTCTAACCATGATGCGTCACTGGTCTGATGATGACTTTTCTGTATATCCGGAAGTCAATTTTTTAAATACCACGCGTGTGCCCGGCAATCATATTTTAAAGGTTGAGCGGGCCTATGTTGATTATTTTTTTGAGCCCCATGAGTATCTCCCCATGGCCCTAACCTTCGGAAGACTTCCCACCACTGACGGCCTTCCAACAGATCTCAGGGAAAACACAGCGCGAAAATCAACCTATCCGGGAAGTGCTTACAATGTTGAAACTGATGGTATTGCTTTATCGTTAGATCTTGAGCCTTTAACACACTTTAAAAAATCTGCTGCTAGATTTATTTTTTCAGTACGATATGATGATAATCAACAATATTTTATGGGAAAACAATATTCAGATAAAAAAGGGATTTATCGTGTCGATGATAAAGGAATGGACCCTTTATATTTTCTTGTATTTCAGCTTGAAAGTTATCTTCCTGAATATTTAGGGGAAATTTTAGCAATTATGAATGTACTTCATATTCCCCAGGCATCAAGACCTGATTTTCGATATAATGATGAATTGGCCCCTTTTTATGCAGATGATGGCTTATTGTTCACACAGGGTGAAGACTCTTTAGGATATCTAACAAAATACACACTATTTTTAGAATCCAAACAATTTTTAGGTTTTAACTTTGACTGGTTTATTGGTTTGAGCTATTTAAAAACACATGCAAAGAGTGCGACTGAATTCATGTTGGACCCATCAGCATTAGGTCTGTCATTACCCCCATTGCATGCGCGTGATGCATATGACTTGTTAAAAAACTATGGCCCGGATTATCAAACTCAATTAAATGCGCTTAAAAATGCACCCTCCCCTATTGGATTGTTGAACAATGATGGTAAATCTGATCACGATGCCCATTGTATAGAAGCTGGCGTACGTTTCGGCTTGCCTCTACCCATGAAACAATTCCCAATAATGGGTATAGAATACAATCATGGCTCTCAATATTGGGCAAACTTTGGCGATGGCAGCGAAGATCCATTACATAAATTGGCTACGCGGGGGGAAGCATGGGATTTTTATTTGCTTCAACCCATTTCTAGATTCTTAATGTTTCGTGCCGGACATACTGTGACGCTTCATAAATACGACCAATATTTAAGTTTTTATTATGGAGAGCCTCAAGCCACGGATCAGAAAATTACCAATACGTATTTACTGATGGATGCAAAATTTTGAAATTTTATGAACAATACATTCGCACAACACGCCATCAAAATAAGGGTGTGGTGCTGATTATAATATGGAAAAGGAGCGAAAAGGAATGAAACGAACGCTTCACATAATTAATGTTGGATGTCTAAGCTTAATGCTTCTCTGGATTCCAGACGTCATCGCATCAGATGGACGAAGTATTTATTTCAACAAGTGTGGATCATGCCATCAGGAAGGTGGCGATGTCAAAGCTTTTGCACCCAGTAAATATGCATCAACCCAGTGGCGTCGCTTTTTTCGAAGAAATAAACATAAACGAAAAAAGGACATTTCGGAATTGTTTACAAAAGATGAGCTGGAAAAAGTTAAAACTTACTTAATTCGCCATGCAGCCGATTCAGATCAACCTGAGGCTGTGGGATTGAAATAATGATAAACGAGGGGTTGGATGCTAAATGTACATAATATAAGATACGTTTTTCTATTATGTATCGTCATCAATATTCTTTCATTACCAGAATTTTTTGTATCTCTTGGAAATTGTGATGATGCGGTTTATAAGGAAGAGTTCGATATCATTCTGAAACAACTAGATAAAATTACTGAACGTATTGAAGACATTGAAGATCGGCAGGGGGTTCGAAATGGGGATATAATGCCTGAAGAAACTATTGAAATGATTCAGAATGATATGGATGAATTTTCTGATATCCTGAATGAAGTTGAAAAAAAAAGTATTCTGGACAGAATCGAATTGCGTGCCGAACTGCGAACAAGATTTGACTGGTATGATTTTACAGGACATGACAACATTCCTTTTACTTCTGAACAAATAGGCGATAAAAAACATGAATGCGTTTATGCACTGCCCACAAATCGGTTTCGGCTAAATCTTCATACAAATATTGGTTCATGGCTCCGATTTCATTCACGACTGTCCATGACTCATATTTGGGCGGATGATGATTATCCTGTTTATCCTGAGGTCAATTTGTTAAATGCATCACGTGAGCCATCAGACATTGCTCTAAAAGTAGAGCGTGCATACGTAGATATCTTTTTTGAACCCATTGAAAATCTGCCAATGGCACTGACATTTGGGCGCCTGCCAACCACTGATGGTTTTCCCACCAACTTACGAGAAAACTCTGCAAGAAAATCAACCTATCCAGGTTTGGCTTACGACATGGAGTCTGATGGATTGGGATTATCTTTTGACCTGTCCCAATATACTGGCTTAAAAAATTCAGCATATCGGCTTGTTTATGTCAGGCGATGTGAAGATCATGAATCATACACCTATGGAAAAAAATTAACAAAAAAACGCGGCATATATCGTACTGATGATATGGCGTCATCCAATTTAGAGATTTTGATTTCTCAATTTGAAACGTTTTTACCAGGCATTTTCAATGATTCTTTATTCATTCTTCATATGGTTTATATACCTAAAACTCCCCCCCAAGATATGCGTTTTAATGATGATGCCTTCCAATTTTATTATGATCCCAGTGGTTTTTTGTATATAGATAAACCTGATTCCATTGGTACTGCTTGGAAAACCACTTGTTATTTGGAATCAAATAATTTTTTGAATTCAAATATTGATGCGTTTATCGGCGCTGCATACATTCGATCCATTGGAAAAGGATCACTAAAGCTCATGATTGACCCATCAGCTATCGGCTTACCAGGTCTTCCGATTCAGGCACGTTATGCCTACGACACTTATCAACATTTGCTAGCCGGAAACCCCGAACTGGTAACAATTTTAAAAGAATTGAAATCAGCACCAGAAGCCATCGGTTTATTATGTAATGATGATCACTCCAGGAGAAGTGCTTACGCCTTTCATATTGGCGGACGATATCACTTAGATGTATTCAAACAAAACAAGCCAAAGATCGGCATAGAATACCATTTTGGATCCCAGTATTGGTTGGGCTTTAATGAAGCCAGTGAAGATCCCTTACACAAATTATCGAATCGTGGCTCAACCTGGGATATTTATTATATTCAGCCGGTGAATCGTTATCTAACATTTCGTTTGGGCTTTACAGATATGCATAAAAACTATGATCAAGGGGTGACTTTTTATTTTGGAGAGCCCCAGTCGGTTGATCACCATATCCAGAATACTTACTTTTTATTGGATGCCAGATTCTAATCTATGCCATATGTTTGATTCTGATTGTTGATCCATTGCAAATACAATGTTTCCTCCAAAACTCGTTTTCGGACATATTTTTTAACACCGGAATTAAACCTATGCCTGGAAACAAATGTTATCGGTTTCAGTCATAGGTTCGTTTCTGGTTATTGTTCGGAGTGCGAACATAAGGTTCGACCCTACATTGGTTTTGCTCATAGGCCTGGTTTCGGTTTGACCTGCAATTTTGGTTACACTTTTTCTTAATAATCAATCTTCATAAGCCGTATCATATGATTGTTTGTCTCCAGAATAATGAAAACATCAAGATCATTCAACTTTGTTTGAAAAGCAGGGCTTACAAAAAACAAGAAAGCACCTTCATATAAAGTGTTTTTATATGCTTTTGTGACCGACATGATCGTATTATTTGAAATTAACGCTAAATACAAGGATTCAAAATCTTTAGGATTTTCTGAATATATGTGACCTGTAATAGGTGTTGGAGATAATGGAATATTCTCATTTGTATCAATATTTGACAACAATTGATTGTCCATTTCAATTTTCATATTGTTGACAGAATTGTCATCTACATAGAATTCATTCAGGTCATGACCGACTAAATCAGAGTGTCTTCCAAAGTTATACAACAACTCGCTATTACCAGATCCAAACTGCTTAACTTTATTCTCGACGATTTCTTGTAATCCATTCAGCATCATCTTTTCAAATGTAAGTTTCACTGATTTTTCCATCCTATTCTGTTTAAAACAAATTTTTTCAGGCCGTTCCGGTCGTTTAGGATCTATTGTTGATGAACCATCCAGTTTCCATGGAATATCTATTTCCAAGACATCTAATATTGTTGGAAAAATATCTATAGATTCAATATTATTATCCAGTATAACTTTATGTTTTTGATGAGGTAGTTTCATAATAAGCGGCACTGACATAATTTCATATTTGTTTTTAGGAGTGAGTTTTCGTCTGGAATCGTTAGGAATAAACGAAACCCCATGATCTGCAGTAATGATAATTAACGTTTGATCATAAATTCCTTCATTTTTTAACTTTGCTATCATTTTTCCTATTAGTGTATCTACAAAGCCCACCTGAAGTAAGTGACGCTGGTAAGCCTGTTGAGTATTCCATAAATTACTATCCCACATTTCACCTCTATTAACACCAGGGACGCCAAACAATCCTTTAACTTTCAAATTATATCTCTGACCTGATGGAACATATGACCAGGGTATATGAGGAAATAAAACATGTAAAAATGAAAACTGGGGCATATCTGTTTTATTGATACCATGAATGAACTTATAATATGTTACCAAACGTTCTTCCCATAAACGATCCAAACCTTCTTTTTCAGAGGGTTCATGCTTAATAAAATTTTTCCAGTCTTGTGTGATGATTGGTAATGATTTAGCAAATTCTACAGGCAATAAAATATGTAAATAGATCACTGACATATCTGAAATCAGTAATTTAAGTCGATCATTCAAGCTTTCTTGTGTTGCCAGCAGCTTTTGCGGACAAAAATTACTGTATGTTTCATATACATTAAAATGATGTGATTCTGATAAAACGGTAAAGATGCTTTTTGTTTGATGATTAATCTTATCAGGATAACGTCCTGTTAAAATAGCAGGGACAGCCCCTTTTAAAGTATCATCAGATACAGTTGTTGCATTGCGAAACCAATATGAGTTTTCAACCAAACGTGATAAGTTTGGATAACGTTCTTGATCAATTTCCATTTTTTCATTCATTAGAGAGGTGGCTGGAAATTCATCGCATATTAATAACAGAACATTTATATTTTTTTTTGTTTTATTGAAAGAGGACAACTGTGGGTGTTGATCAATGAGGACGTCAGAACTGATTAAGTGCCACAAAAAATACCCACACAACAAGAATACAATGGGGGTCATAAAAGTTAAAAAATAATTGAACTGTTTTATTCGAAATAGTAGATAAGAAAGAACAATACCACTGACCGCTGCCAGACTAATTTGTATATAAGCATTATACAAAAAGCCCACATGAAATTTTATCATTGGTAATAAATATAGTGTAAGGAGAGAGGAGATCAGAAGAAAGTGGATTATGATATAGATTTTTTTATTAACAAAACGAATGGCCCCCTCAATCGAAATCAGGCACACAGGCAATAATATACTAAAACAAAAAACAATAATTATAATATCCAGTAATCTTGAGTCGTGAGCCATAAAAAATTGATGATATTTCCCAAGCAGATTATACACAGGCTGTGGCACTGCTAAGCTATACAATAGAAAGATATGTGATGCATTGACCAGGAAATTATCTTTTTGCTTTTGCATTGTATTGTTTTTCTCTCTTTTTCATAAGATAAATTATTCTTTGTGAATTTTTTATTGAATTCATGCTCATTATTTCAAAATAGTCTAAGAAAATTTTTTCAAATGATTCCTTTGTATAGTCATGGAATATATCTTCCCTGGTTATCAATAATTTTTGAATTTGTGAGTCATTTTTAGGGATAAATTCAATGATCAGCCAAAAACAAATGGATGAAAAAAATTCAGCGAGATTACGAAATGGGACATTATTTGAAATTACAAGATGATGCATGATTGCTAGTGCAAGGACAGTATCAACTGGACCGCGTCTGGTAAAAGATTGACGTTCACAATTTCCCCATCCTAAATCAGGGCTTGGATTGCTTAAGTCAATCATCAAAGGTAAAATATGGGTTTCATGTTTGTCTTTCACATTACGATAATTGGTCTCAACACAGGCGGGATCAATATCAAAAGATATTGTTAAAATGCCCTTTTCAGAAACAATTCTGCTAAACAGTCCTGTATTCGCCCCAAGATCCCATACACATGTCGGGTTTATTTTATTTATTAATTCAGAAATGATACACTGCTTATGGGAAAAGGAATCGTTTGTATAGTTCATCTTTGTATAATATGCATCCCATTCAGTTTTTGGCGGAACCCAGTTCAGTTTATTGACAATCGTTTCTAAGTTATCAATCATTCCTAACAAGCCTTGATGACTGATCTGATACGTTTTATTGTTGATGTTTTTTTCTGCGAAATATGTTTGAGATTTTGCATGCGAATGAATATGCGATACGAGTGACAATGAGCGATATGTTCTAAAAGGCAAAAGTGTACTGGCCAGATCAAGAGGAATGCCATCTATATAAACCCTTAATAGTTGATTTAAACGAATATCCTTAAAAGCCATTAATGCGAGAGGGGCCAAAAAATGCTGACAAAACTGTCTATACGCCACCCAGGGGTGTCCTTTTTCGTATTTTTCAAAGGACAATGTATCAATAAATATGGGGCTTCCTTTGTAAAATTGAGTATTATATGCACTGCAATCTTTTAATGACAAGCCAAACTCTAGTGCTTTTTTTTGAATTTTAAGGGTCAATAAAGCTGCATCTTTGAGTTGACTAAAACACCATTCATATGGATATGAAATAAAAGGAATCTTTTCTGGTTTTATGATAATATGCGTGTCTTTTGAAGGAATGATTTTTTGATTGGTTTCTTGATGTTGAACTATCAAATGATCTTTGACAAGTGCCTCATATAACCCTGAACGAATGAATTGATGATAGTGAGCTTTGTATGATTGATGAATATGACGATAGATATATCCATCGTGATAGAACAAAAAGCCTGATGGATCTCTAAATGAAGATGGTTCTTTTTCGTAATTATTAAGAATCATTTTGCGGATCTTTTTTCAAGAATAAACTCGCCAGAAATCTTTTTACATGATTCCAAAAATTTTTTAGAATAAAAATTGCTCCAAATAAAGATGCAAAAACAATTTGAATGATATAACTACCTGTTCCGGGGTCAAGATATGCAAATATATTCATCGGAAACAAAAGAAGGAACAATAAAAGATACGTATTTATAATTGTGATTTGCTTAAATAATGTCATACATCCACTTTATATGGGGATACATCGCTCTTGTTATATGTTGAAAAGAAGATAACATCGAATGTTTTCATTTTTTTTGCTGTCATCTCTTTACAAAAAAAATGAGCGTCCTGTATTCACCGACTATGGGATTAATAAAAAAACTTAACCGAACAAAAAGCATATAAAAAAGCAATAATTATGCCATTAACGATTTTAAGTAATAATGCAATCAAGAAAACTGTGTAACTAAGGAAAGCCCTGAAAATAATTCCCCATTAAAATGCTTGACTGCACAAGAAGTAATCATCAAGCATATACGTATCAATAGTTCATTCTTTTTTTGAACCATGACACAGAAGAAGAATAAGATGAATTTAAAGTGTCTTTATTTCATCTTATTCTTTTTCTGTGTCATCATGGTTCAAAAAACTGAATGAACATTTCTTTAATGGGTACTTATTTTCAGAACGTCCCTTAGTGTAATCATGGCTCAGAAACAAATCAACAAATTTTGAATATTGAGGAACTTCTTTTCAGGGCTTTCCTTAGAGAAAAATTCATTTGATTGTATTGATAAACCTGCCGCATTATGATAAATAAAATAAAAATTGATCCAATGACTTGAGTGACCACTCAAGTCAACGTCAGATAGCTCAAACAAACAGAATCTGACCCATTATTATTACCGAATTTTTAAGGAGAAAGTAAAGACATCATGAAAACAAAAGCAAGAGAAATTATGGTCACAAATTTTGATATTATCAGTGAACATGCGCCTGTGGAACTGGCAGTTTATAAAATTTTACATGGCAAAGTCAGAGAAACAGGTCATAAAACAATTAGCTTGCTGGTTGTCAATAATTACAAACAAATGGTTGGTGTTGTCTCTATGTTTGATATATTGTATCATCTTCGACCCGACTTTCTCAACTATGGTATTGAAGGTGATGAAATCATGTGGAAAGGCAAGATTGAAGACCTTATCAGTAATCTTGAAGCCAAATCCATTCATGAAATTATGAGTGGCCATGTCATGGGGGGATCACCAGATGATCATATCATTGTATTATTAGACCGCATGGTTAAACACAAATACAGACGACTCCCGATTCTTGAAAACAACACACCTGTTGGGATTGTTTATATTTCAGATATTTATTATCACCTGTTTCATCAATAAACTGAATAAGTTAATGATCGAGAATTAATTTTTCAATTTATTATATTTTTATCATGAGCTTCTTTTTCGAGATTTTCTAAGGAAAGCTCTGAAAATAAAGTTCCCCATTTCAAAATGATTGAATTAAATATTAAGCATATATGGACCAAAATGCTCATTCTGTTTTCTGAACCATGATTACACTGAAAAAGATGAATAAGATGAATTCAAAGTGTCTTTATTTCATCTTATTCATCTTATTCAGTGTAATCATGGTTCAGAAACGAATCAACAAATATTGAATAATGAGGAACTTATTTTCAGAGCTATCCTAAGTCAAATCATAATACATCCATTAAAAAATTTCTTTCTATCGGAGAAAACTATGGCAAATACAACCAATGGCATGACAGCAACTGAATATATTATTGCCCAACATGCCAAACGAGATCGGGTCAAACCCGGCGAAATTGTCAATGTTTCAGTTGATTTGTGTATGTCTAACGATGCTACCACATTATTGACTGAAAAAATAATAAAAGAACAAATGAAAACCCAAAAATTATGGGACCCAGACAGAGTGATCATTATTGTTGATCATCAGGTGCCAGCCGATTCAGTTGATACCTCAATTGTTCAGCAACAAATGGCTCTATTTGTGGACGAGCAAGGAATTAAGAATTTTCATACCACTGATGGTGTTTGCCACCAGGTCATGCTCGAAAAGTATGTTTATCCTGGTGCATTGATTCTGGGTGCAGATTCACATACATGCTCATATGGGAGCATTGGTTCGGTTTCATCGGGCATTGGCTCTACTGATCTTGCCGCGATTTGGGCATCTGGCGAAACATGGCTGAAAGTACCTGAAACCATTCGATTTATTCTTAATGGAACATTGCAACCAGATGTTAGCGCAAAAGATGTGGCCCTTCATATTATCAATCTTGTTCGTGCCAATGGTCTGACATATAAAACGATGGAACTTGCCGGTCCAGGCGTGACATCATTGACAGTTCCGCAACGATTTACCATTTGCAACATGGCTGTTGAAGCTGGAGCGAAGAGCACAATGGTCATTCCAGATCAATCTGTAATAGAATTTTTTGAAACATTGGGCCGTCCATTTATAAATGTATCCTTGATTGAAAACTTACAAAAAACGCAACATAGCCCATGTCATTCTGAAATTCAGATTCATCTAAATGAATTAACCCCCCAAATTGCCTGCCCACATTATGTGGACAATGTTCGTCCGCTTTCAGAGGTTCAAGGATTAAAAATGGATCAGGCCTTTTTGGGAAGTTGTACCAATGGCCGAATTGAAGATCTACGCGAGGGCGCCCATTTACTGAAAGGCAAAAGAATTGCCTCAAACATGAAATTACTGGTCACTCCAGCATCCTTGAGAGTTTACAAGCAGGCATTAGATGAAAATTTGATCCCCATTTTTCTGGATGCCGGTGCAATTGTCAACCATCCAGGTTGCAGCACATGCTGGGGGGCTCACCAGGGAATACTTGCCCCCGGTCAACGAATGGTCACAACTGGAAATCGCAATTTTAAAGGACGTGCAGGATCGCCGGATTCAGAAATTTACCTGGCCTCACCTTCGGTCGTTGTCGCATCAGCAATCAAAGGTGAACTGACGCATCCAAAGGAGGTAAGATAATGGCTTTGGCATGGAAATTTGGAGATAATATCGATACCGATCAAATTATACCATCACAATATCTGGTCTTGCCAACAATCAAAGATATGGCAAAATTTACCATGGAGCCCCAAAATCCAGACTTTAGCAACACATACAAAGAAGGCGATGTAATTGTTGGAGAAGTTAACTTTGGATGTGGTTCCAGTCGTGAACAGGCGCCATTGGTGTTAAAAGAACTGGGCGTTCGTGTGATCATTGCAATCGACTTTGCCAGAATATTCTTTCGCAACTGTATTAACAATGGCATTTTACCCATTGAACATCCCTGTGCAAAAGAAATTTCAGATCAAGATATGGTATCGGTTGATTTGGCAAAGGGTGAAATTGTCAATCAAACCCAGAACAAAACCTGGCAGTTTAATAAGATTGAAGGATATCTTGAGGAAATTTTAAATGCGGGTGGATTGGCAGCCTATATTGCCAGTAAAAAAGGAAAATAATTATGGCAACATCAATTCAAACAAAAGTGTGGAAATTTACTGATGATATTGATACCGATCAAATCATAGCAACCCAATATCTGGTTAATCCAGATATAAACGATATGGCACGTTATGCAATGGAAATTCCAAAACCTGAGTTTGCATCATCAGTTCAGGCAGGCGATATTATCGTTGCAAGAAATAACTTTGGGTGTGGCTCCAGCCGAGAGCAAGCACCATTGGTTTTAAAAACATTGGGTGTAAAAATGATTCTAGCAGTCAGTTTTGCACGAATATTTTACCGAAATTGTATTAATTTAGGCATTCGGCCTTATGAAATCAAGCAATCTCAATATGATCTATTTGATGACTTATCCACAGTCACTTTTAATTCCCAAACCAATTGCATTGGGACTCAGAATGAAACCATCAGCTTGAATCCTTTTCCACCTTTTGTAGAACAAATACTAGCTGCTGGTGGATTAATCGCCCATGTCACACAACAATTTAAAGCCAATCAGGAGAAAGTATGAGCCAAACATTAACAGAAAAAATATTAGCACGTGCATCTGGTCAAAAAATGGTTTCACCGGGAGATATTGTTGATGTTTCGGTGAGCACTGCATTTATTCATGATGTTTTCATTTCTGGGGTTGTTGAAGAATTTTCAAAACTGCCTCACAAAAAAGTATGGAATCCAGATGGCATTGTTCTCATTGCAGATCATGAAGTGCCCGCAGTTTCAGAATGGGCGGGAGAATGTTATAAGTCCATGATCCAGTTTGCAAAATCACAACAAATCAAGCGGATTCATATTGCAGAAGGTGTTTGCCATCAGCTCATCCCCGAAAAAGGCTATGTTGGACCCGGCATGGTCCTGGTTGGAACAGATTCTCATACAACCACCCATGGTGCTCTGGGAGCCTTTTCAACCGGTATTGGCACAACTGAAATGGCCGCAGTTCTGGCAACCGGAAAGATCTGGTTAAAAGTTCCGGAAACCATTCATTTTGAATTGAGTGGGTCATTATCTCAGGGCGTCTATGCCAAGGATATTGTTTTATCCATGCTCCAAATACTGGGCGCAGAAGGGGCGACTTATAAAGCCATTGAGATATCAGGCAGTGCTGTTCAAAACCTGACAATGGCAGATCGCCTGACCATATGCAATATGGGAGTTGAAATGGGGGCAAAAAATGCACTTTTTGCGCCAGATGATATAACAATGGCGTATATAAAGTCCTCAGGCGCAGCGGTATCATACCTGGCAAAAGCGGAATCTCCACGTTATGAAAGAACCATTCAACTGAATTTAAGTGATATCAAACCAATGCTGGCATTTCCAAAAGGCGTGGATGATATTCATCCGGTTGAAGAAGCCATTGGGACCGAAATCCATGAAGCTTTTATCGGTAGCTGTACCAATGGCCGATATGAAGATTTTGTGGTTGCTGCCAATATCATTCGTGGAAAAAGCATTCCTGAACATGTGCGGTTAATCATTACTCCAGCCTCCATGCACATTTACAAACGCATGATTGAAGATGGTCTGGCGATAGATTTCATTGATGCCGGCGCCATGATTACCAATCCAGGATGTGGTCTTTGTTATGGAAAACATGGGGGAGTATTGTCAAAAACTGATGTTGCCATTGCATCCAATAATAGAAATTTTCCAGGTCGTTTGGGGCATAAAGATTCTCAGGTCTATCTCGCATCCCCGGCGACTGTTGCATGGAGTGCTGTAAATGGAAAAATTTCCGCGCCAGATAAGCATTAAAAGAGACAATTTTTTTATCCCAGTTAACACTTTTTTCAATACAATTTTCTTCGTAGAGACGGATTTCATACGCCTCTTCTTTCTCTGGTGAAGGATGAAATAGATATCCTGGTAGATACTTATTTATCTAAGGAAATGATTGAAGATAGTAATATTTTTAACTATAATGTGTTGAAAAAATATATCACTCAATATAAAGCAGGTAAGGATATGAATTTTAATATCATTTGGCATTCTCTGCAATTCCTGATGTGGAATAAGCGATGGGGATAAACTTTTTGTTCAGAACTGGAAATAATAATGTCAGAAATAAAACGAACATTTAGTGAATCATGGCATCGGGTCGCCAAGCTAAAAATTAGTTTACTCCCCACTGTGGCCGTACGTAAACAATTTTTTAGAGGGGAAGACTGGTATATTATTCATAACCCATTTAACAATCAATTTTTTCGGCTTCGCCCTGAAGCCTACACATTTATTGCAAGGCTCTCATCAAAAAGATCTGTTGAAGATGTTTGGTACGAATGTCTTGAGCGTTATCCTGATACAGCACCTGGTCAGGAAGACGTTGTTCAACTGCTCACACAACTTTACAATGCCAACCTTTTGTTTTTTCATTCTCGACCGGATACGTCACAAATATTTGAACGATATCAGCAAAGAAAAAAAAAGGAAATGCAATCAAAACTTATGAGCATCTTATTCATGCGTTTGCCATTGTTTGACCCGGACATGCTTTTGCAACGTTTGTATCCGATTTGGAAATTGATTGTCAGTCCTGTTGGTGCATTTATCTGGTTGTTTGTGGTGATGTATGCCATAAAAGTGTGTATAGATAACAGTACTGAAGTTTTTAACCAGATGCAAGGTATTCTGGCGCCTGGAAATTTCGTTTTTTTATATATTGCGCTTGTCATGATTAAAACCTTACATGAAATAGCACATGCGATTGTTTGCAGGCGTTTTGGTGGTGAGGTTCATGTTCTGGGAATTATGCTTCTTGTATTTACTCCACTTCCTTACATGGATGCAACTTCAAGCTGGACATTTCGAAACCGATGGCATCGGATCCTGGTGAGTGCAGCAGGCATTCTGATGGAAATATTCATTGCTGCACTGGCTGTGTTTATCTGGGCGAATACAGGGCCAGGCGCTTTGCATGCATTATGCTATAATGTCATGTTCATTGCATCGGTCTCCACCTTGCTCTTTAATGCCAACCCTTTACTTCGTTTTGATGGTTATTATATTCTTTCTGATATACTTGATATTCCGAATTTGCATACCCGAGCTAAAGAATATCTCACATACTTACTTGAGCGATATGCATTCGGATGTAAAGATATTTACTGCCCGGTTCAAACAATGAATGAAGCCATTAGTTTGGGCGTATTTGGTTTTTTAAGTCAGATCTATCGTATTTTAATTTTTGTTGGAATTTTGCTGTTTGTATTCGATAAGTTTTTAATTTTGGGAATGGTCATGTTGTTGATTGGCATTGTCAGTTGGGGACTGGTGCCCATTTATAAATTTGTTGTCTATTTGATATCCAGTCCCAAATTTCAAAAAAATCGAGTGCGCGTTTTTACTGTAATGATGATCACCTTTTCAATCATACTTTGCCTCATTTTGTTCGTTCCATTTACTGATAGCCTTCAAGCACCAGGAATTATTGAAGCAAAGCATTTTCAAAAAAAATACAGCGATCATCCAGGTTATGTGTCAAAGGTGTTCAAACCTGCCGGTTCATTGGTAAAAACTGGAGAACAATTAATTCAACTTTACAATAAAGAAATTGAATTTGACCTTGCCAATGCCCAATCTCAAAAAAAAGAAACACAAATTATGATAAAGCAGGCCAGAAATGTGAAAGTGGTGGACTTGAAACCTTTACTAAAGCGACTCGAAAAAGTAGAGTCTCATATTCTTGATTTAAAAGAACGAATGAATTCCCTGACAATTCGATCCAGTCATGATGGTATTTGGCAACCTGCTGATGAAATAAAATTTATTGGACGATGGATTCCACGTGGTGGATACTTAGGACAAGTCATTGATCCTTCATGTTATGTTTTTTCAGCCGCAGTTCCACAGCATGAAGCTGCAAGGCTATTTCAGGATACACTAAAAAAGCAATCTGTTCGAATTAAAGGCATTGCATGGAATGAAATTTCAGTAAAAAGCTATCAAGTTATTCCTTTTGAACAAAGTAAATTGCCATCAATGGCCATTGGATGGAGTGGTGGTGGACAAATTGAGACATCGTTTCAAGACAATACCGGATTGACCACAAGAGAACCTTTTTTTCTCATTATCGCAACATTGGTTTCTAATGATGATATATTGAGTCCGATTTTCTTTCATGGACGCTCAGGTCGAATCAATATGGTACTTCCACCAAAGCCGCTTTATTATCAATTTTTCAGAAGTATCAAACAACTATTTCAAAAAAGATATCAAATATGACAAATCAGACACCCACGCAAAAAGCGCATTTACTTTTTGATGTATTAGATGATTTGCCGCTTGAGGGATATGAAGCATCATTTAAAATGATGCGTCAATCATTCTCAAAAGTTCGATTTTTAATTGGTGTCAAAACAAAATATCTCATCAAAAATCGTTTTGATAATATTTGTAATAAACTTGCTATGCCAGATATTTTCTATAATCAATGCATGGAGAAAATCACTGATTCCAACACTGTTTTGTTTGGTTTTGAAGAGGATGTCAATCATTGTATCTATAAAATATATCTTGAATTTAGTGATAAAAACAAGGCCATTGTTCAGCAAACAAAATCGAAAACGCCGCTTATACAATATATTGGATTTAAATGGGATGCTTTTAATACGCAAAAAGCTTTTACAACAATTTATAAATGGTTTCCATTTATTTCAACAAAGGAACTCTTTGATCGAATACATCAAATTTTAAAAAAAAAGGATTATTTTCAATTCGTTTTGATGAAAGAATTCATTGAATTGGCTATCAGTCGCTCCGGTCATTCCTTCGATCCATATATTTATCTTGAAGCCAATGATATGAATAGTGAGAGTGACAGAAAATCTTTAGATTTAAACTTTTATCAAGTTGGACTAAAGATGCTAGATGTAGAGGCATTCATCATAAAAATGATGCATTTTTTTGAAATTCCCCCTCAGAAATGGGATGTTTTTTTAAGACAAATACGTCGTAAAGTATTCGGTCATATGTCGGGTGGTTACAACAGTTCAGGGCAATTGTTTTTTAATGTTTATTACGATGTGTTCTCTTGTGAAGAAAAAATTGTATAAACCTTTTATGATGATTAGAAAAGCTTTAACCATTGGTCATTTTTTTTGTTATAACTATCAACTTTTGTTTTTTTTTTGGGTTAAATGTTGCAGGAAAAAAAATTCTTATGCTAGAAATATAAGGTACTCGGAAAAAAATAATCCACCCATTTGATCCTCAAAATATAGATTATAAGGAAATCCCTGATAATAAGTTCCTCATTATTCAATATTTGTTGATTCTTTTCTGAACCATGATTACACTGAAGAAGATGAATAAGATGAATTTAAAGTGTCTTTATTTCATCTCATTCATCTTCTTCAGTGTAATCATGGTTCAAAAAACTGAATGAACATTTATTTAATGGGGAACTTTCCTAAGTAATCACCGAAATAACATCAAGCGTCTATTTCGTTCATCTCACTGTTCTTTTGAGTAAAAAAAACCATTTCAACAACAACACCAGACAGCTCGTCGGCCAAATCGGTTAAATCTTCTGATAAAGACATGGATTGCCCAATATTGTTTTTATTATGTTGCATATCATTGCAGATCTCTTTGATACTGTCCATAAATTGATTAATATCATTGGTTTGCTCCCTGGAAGCGCCTGTGATTTTATCAATAAGTTCATCTGTTTTTGTTATGCTCTCTGCGACTGAAGAGAATTCTTCATTGGTTTTTGAAACAATTTTAGAGCCATTATTAATTTCATTGACAGAACCTTCAATCAAAGTGCCGGTATTTCTTGCAGCTTCAGCTGCACGCATGGCTAAGTTACGAACTTCATCAGCCACAACAGCAAAACCAGCGCCGGCTTCTCCTGCTCTGGCAGCTTCTACTGCAGCATTTAAAGCAAGAAGATTTGTTTGAAAAGCAATTTCATCAATGGTTTTGATAATTTTTTGCGTTTCTTCACTGGTTGCAGTAATTTTTTGCATAGATGATGTTAATTCATCCATTGAGGCATTCGAATCGTTAATCACTTTCTCAGTTTCATGCATGCGTTCATTGGCATCATTTGCAAATTTTGCACTTTGTTCAGTTTTTTGATACATTTCTTCAAGCGTGCTGATGGAGTTTTCAATTTTTTCCATGTGAACGTCAGAATCTTTATTCAGGTCACTATTATTTGAAAGAATACTTCCTGATGTTTCTACAATACTTTTACAAATATTTTGAAGTTTATGAATTATCAAGTTGATTGGCTTAACAACCGATTGGGAAATCATGATACTAACAAAAATAATTGCAACCAGAATAATGAGTGCAACAGTTATAAAATAAATAGTTGATAACTGTTTTAGCTGCTTTTTTAAGTCTTTTCTTTTTTGTTGGACATCATTCTTAATATCATCAATATAGATGCCTGTACCAACAACCCATTGCCAGGGTTCATAAAGCTTAACAAACGAAAGTTTGGGCTGTTCTGCGGTCAGACCATTTTTTGAGGGTTTCGGCCATAGATAATCTACAAAACCGCTTTTGTCTTTTTCGCAGACTTCTACAGCGGCTTGAAATAAATTTTTTCCAATCCCCTGAGCGCAGTTAAATTTTTTATCGTTTAGCAGTTTTCCATTGAGAGCGGGTACAGTTGGATGCATGATCATCTTTGGGACAGGCTTTCCCATGTCGTTAATCCAAAAATATCCAACGCCATTATTATATCGCATTTTATCAATTTCATTTTTTGAGGTTTCCATCGCATCCTTAATGGCATCATCAACATAAATACCTGTTCCAATGACCCAATTCCATTCTTTTACCAGTCGTACATAAGATAGTTTCGGCTGATATTTTGACAGGCCATTTTTTGTCGGTTTTGGCCACAGATAATCAACAAATCCCTCACCATTTTGATCACATGCTTCAACAAAAGCCTGAAACAGATTTTGCTTTTTACCTAAAGCACAATTAAATTTTGGGTTATCCAAAACCTTACCATCTAAATCGGGAACAGTTGGATGCATAATCATTTTGGGTATGGGTTTCCCCATGTCATTAATCCAAATATAGCCTGTACCATTGTCATATCTCATTTTTTTTATGGCATTTATGGCAATTTCTTTTGCCTGCGACTCAGTGTGTATACCATTTTTGCTAGAATCTAACTCTGCATTAATTGTTGAATGAGCCAAATCTATTATGTTTACTAACCGATGGCCATACTGTTTTTTAAGGTAATCTTTATTTTGTGCCCTTTGATAGTTGGAATGAAGGTTTTCAAGAGCGATATTTACATAGTTTTTAAGGCCTTCTTTGATACGAGAAAGTTCGTTTTTTTCAAAACGTTCAATTTCATTAACAATACTCGTATTTAGTGAATATAATCCAATAAGTGCGATAATACACGTAGAAATAATAAGTACAATTGAGTATATTAAAATTATTTTTGTTTTGAATTTCATACGAACCTCCTTTTAGGTTTTCAAATAATTTTTTTATTTGAGTATATTATCAACTTACATATATTAAGATTATGAAAAAGTAAAATATAATTTAGAAAAATCATAAAAAAATCTCTAATAAATGTAATAATATAATATAATATTCATTCTTATTCATGCTTAACTGTTACTATAATATGATTATGATGATATTTAAATGACAAGTTTTTTTCTACGACATCAATCAATAAAGCTATCAAAGTTAAGGAAAGCTCTGAAAATAAATTCCTCATTATTCAATATTTGTTGATTCGTTTCTGAACCATGATTACACTGAAAAAGATGAAGAAGATGAAATAAAGACAGTTTCATCATGGATTGATAATTGGCAAAAAAATGGAATTGAGGGACTCTATGACAAGCCAAGAAAAGGCACAACGCATAAAATTAATGAAGAGGATCTTGAGAAAATAAAAGAGATTATTGAGGAGACTCCCAATTCTCCTAAAACAATCTTAAGAAAATATTGAACAGTGGGAAAAGAAAGGCCTGATTATCAAATATCTACCTAAGTATCTGGTTGAATAATAAAAGTAAAGTTGGGCGTAGGCACATCGTTCGTGTTATTGATTGTCAATGAAAATGTATCAGAAATACTGCTTAATGATTAGTCTGTCGCAGTAACCTTTATTTGAATCGTTCCCACACTTTTCAGATTTTGGGGTTGGCGCAAATGCCTTTGATATGTCCCCTTTATTTCTGTCTTTATTAAAAACCCGAGATCTACTGGTGCCAGTTTTTAATAAAGGGGAACAATTGGATTACTGGAATTTTACTGGAGATCATGAAAAGATAACATTGAATCTGAATCAGCCAGGTCTGAAAAACTGGCAGGAGGTATGTATATGAATAGTATCGAAAATAGAATGAATGCACTCAAAAAAGATCTATTGAATCCTGCTGGTCCCTGTATCAGCACAAATCGAAACTATCCCTTTGCCATTTTTCAATATCCGCCCC
>Ga0272440_1000160_pt1 | contig 55517 bp, 51 predicted proteins | sample SSMMMBAug17_FD_192440 | JGI IMG/M metagenome (GOLD analysis project Ga0272440, IMG submission 192440) | Marine sediment archaeal communities from Little Sippewissett salt marsh, Falmouth, MA, United States - SSM-MMB-Aug17 | ecosystem: Environmental > Aquatic > Marine > Wetlands > Sediment ... | reverse complement strand
AAGATGAATAAGATGAAATAAACACTGTCTTTTAATCATCTTATTCATCTTCTTCTGTGTAATCCTGGTTCAAAAAAATGATGAGCAAATTGTATTCACCGGCTATTTTGGTTACACTCAAATCATTGCAAGAAATAGTCTTGCATCTGGATAATATGCCATAAGTTGTAAATTTATTCAACTAAAATTCAGAAAATGGCAATGGAACATTCTTAGGAATATAGCATGGGGCGTATGTACAAGTTGGGGAAGCATGTTCATGTATATGTATCGGAAAAACAAAATCCTGCTTTATATTGGTTCAAGTGCAATTCCGCTTGCTAACGTACACGGCTCTGAAAATTTCGGCAGTTTTTAATCTGAGTCGCGCGCGTTAGCAAGCGGGACTGGACTTGAAGCAAATATCAAACAGGCTTTCCGAAGACGCACAAAAGTTAGGCTAATCTAAAATTTTCCCGAAGGGCACTAATTTCCCCCAACTTGTACATACGCCCACCGGATGCCTGGTACAATCGTAGTAACTCTTTTTGATTTGCATTGCTCACAAGATTTTCCTGCCAATTTTTCAATATTTTCAAATTTGTTAAATTTATTTCTATACATAAAAAACCACCTTATATCTGTTGAATTAATTATATATTGAAAATCATACTTATGGTTTGATATTGATAATTTATTGATTACTTACAGGCATTCCAATCCAGTTGAACATTTTGACTGTCATCTTTAACTTTTATCCAATAACCATAACCAGGTCCAACATATTTCATATTACTGGTTATCGCATTTTCAGGATTCAGGGCGCGGGGTTCAGTATCAAAGCCCTGAACCATTAAAAGATCATCAGTAATGGAACAAAAGGCATCAGTGAGCAGGTGTGTAACCTGTGTTTTTTCGGGGTTATCAGGGAAAGGTACGTCAGGAATTGCCCCTGTATATTTTACATTTGTTCCGGTATAGCCAACAAGATTCCATCCCGGATTAAGTGGTATCGCGTGATTCGTTTCTAGAGTGACGCCCCCAATCTCAAGATAAATATAGCCATTTACATCAAAGGGTGCCATATCATCAATTTTAATCCAGTAACCATATCCAGGTGCAATATATTTCATATTGGTTGCAAATATACTGAGCGGGTTGTAAACCTGAGGATCCATATAAAATCCATGAATAATTGAAAAAGAATTGGAAATGCTTTCAAAAACTTCGCCAAGATCTGTTACCTGTTCGTAAACGAGTTCATTAATCCAGGATATGTCTGGTTTTGCGCCAACATAAAAACATCGATCCGTTGAATAACTGAACAGGTTCCACCCTTTATGCAATGCAATTTTTTGATACGCAACCTGTGTGGTCGTAAAGCAATTCGCAATATTGCCGGCATCATCTTTAAACTGGACATAAATTGTTTTGATTCCTCTTCCGGATGTTACAATCCATTGACGGCTTGTATTATACGTTTCCCATGTACCCGCAGTGCCATATCCAATATTGCTGATATACATCTGTCTTGCACCCGTTGCGCCCAGGGTCAGTGTAAGCGCGTCATTAAAAATAACATCATGGGCATCAACCATCGCATTTTTAGGCGCGATGGTATCAATTCTGAATGGCCCCATTGTCGATGTGGGTCCAATGTTTTCCAGAGTATCTTCAGCCGCAATGTGAAAATAATACGCTTTATCATCAACATTGGAAAAACTTGAACTCATTGTATCATAATAATTGCCAAAATCGATACCTGTGGTGTTCAATTCTGTAAATGTATGTGTCGAATTATTGTCAAACAAATAATAATAGCCATTTACCTGCGTATATCCAGCAGGTATTTGCCATGTGACATGAATTTGAGTGTCTGTTGAAGGGGTATTGATTTCATGTGTTGTCGCGCGAAGTTGTTCAACAGTGCCTATTGCGAAAGCAAATTGAACACTCAAAAAAAAGAATAAGCCGACACAAATCAACAATTGAATATTCTTGTTTCTGCGTTTCATGGGTTGTTTCCTTACTGGTTATGAAGAATAAAGGCGGTCAAATGTGCTTAAAAAAATATCGTTTTCCTGTGGTGTACCAACAGAAATCCGCAAATAATTCTTTAGAGAAGCGTATTTACTCATATTTCGAAGCAATATCCCTTCTCCAATCAAGTCCTGATGAATTTGGTCTGCGTTATCAATTTTTACAAATAAAAAATTGGCGTCAGAAGGAATTACTTGAATGTCAGCATATGCGGTCAAAGCGTTAAATAATCGTTTCCGTTCAGAAATGATTGTGCGGATCTGGTTATTGATCTCTGAAATACCTTCAGAAAGTACTGTTTCTGCTATAATTTGAGAGGGATAAGTAATATTGAATGGCATTCGTGCAGAATCAATGGTTCGTGCGATATCAGATCGGGCAATTAATATACCCAGACGAATTCCTGCCAGACCAATTTTAGAAAGTGTCCGAAGTACAACAATATGATCGCTTTCAAGTGCCCTATCAATACAATGGCCCTTTTGTGAAAAATCAATGTAGGCTTCATCAATAACAGTAAAAATGCCCTGGTTTGCAATCCATTTGATCTGATCCACAGAAAATGAATTACCTGTAGGATTATTTGGACGTGCAAAAAAAGCCAGGCCTGTATTTTGGATTTGCTCTTTTGAAAGCGAACTGAAATCAAGTTCAAAGTCTTTGGTAAGCGGTATTTCGAGTTTTGGTTTGCCAACAATATCAGCAGATACCTGATACATCGGGAAAGTTGGCGTGGGATACAAAACGGATTGGTTTAGATCTGATGCAATAATTGTTAATAATTGAATGAGTTCATCGGAACCATTGCCAAGGACAATTTGATCTGGCGAAATTTCCATTCTTTGTGCAATCAGTTTTTTCAGTCGCGTTGATGCGGGGTCCGGATAACGCCCAAAGGGAATGCTAGCCATCTTTTCAAGAATTTTTTCAGTTAATGATTCTGGCAAATCAAAAGGGTTTTCATTGGACGATAATTTTATTTTACAAGGGCTGGTTTCGGTCTGGTATGGTCTGAGAAATGATAAACGTTGCAAACTCATAAGGTTCTCCTGTCTAAAAGCATTCCTTAACAGCTTGAAATTGTTCTTTTAGCTGATCAAGAATTGTTGCAGCCTGTTCCATCTGATTATCTTTACCCGCATTTTCCAGATTGAGTGCTGTACCAGACATTTCTTTTGCTGACATGTTTGCAGTTACCCCTTTTAAGGTATGTCCGATATTGTGTACTTCTTTTGCATTGTTATTGTCTATCGCTGTTTTTATCTGTTCCAGTAATTCTGAAACATGCGTTTTAAAAAAACGTACCGTGCTGTCGAAAATTGCTTGATCGTTTCCAATGCGGTCCATCAGCTCTTCACGATCAAATCTGACAACAGATTCTGTGACAGGTTTTTTATTCATATAATACTCTATTTTTTTATATAAAAGTTCTTGTTGAATGGGCTTTTCAATAAAATCATCCATTTCAGATGAACTGAAAAGCATCTGATCATCCTTGAGTGCGTGGGCTGACATTGCAATGACAGGGACTTGTGGATGAATGATATCTGGCTCAACATTACGAATACGCTGTGTTGTTTCCATGCCATCCATGCCAGGTAATTGAATATCCATGAATATGAGATCAAAATGATGATGCTTCATTTCCTTAATCGCATCAATCCCATTGTTCACAATTTTAACCGAATAGTTTTTCTTTTTTAAAATTTTTTCCATCAGTTTCTGGTTGGTGGGTTCATCTTCAACAACCAAAATGGAGAAACCTTCTTGAGACGCCTGAGGTAAAACAGTTTTTTTAAATGCATTAATCAAATTATTAAATGCCTTATAGTGAACTTTTACTTTATCTATATTTTGAGATTTACCGGCACTTTCAAGTTGATTACACACTGCAAGGATTGGTTCTGAAGAAATATCTGCTGCCCCCTCTTTTATTGTAAATGCAATAAATGAAATTGTTTTAAAGTCTTTCTGGTCAATCGCCATTTTTAGCGTTTCACTTAACTCAGGAATATCATTTAGAAAATCGGATATAATTTCATGCAAAAGCTCTTCATCCCCATCAAGACGTTTAAGCAGTGACTCGCGATCATAGATCATTTGTGTTTTTGAAGCCGTATCGGATTGATTGTAGTTAATCTTTTCATGATTTACTGTGTGATCAATTTTTTCGCTGACAGAATTCTGGATTTGTCCATTCTTTGGGTGAATTGACTTGCCATGTTTTTTAATACAATTTGAAATTTCATCTGGATGAATGGGTTTAATAATTGTTCCATTCATGCCAACTTCATGAAATTGCTTTTGAATTCCTGGAAGTGTATGAGCAGTCATTGCAATAATAGGAACGTCAGGATTCAGGGTTTTACGTGATCCCGATCGAATGTGACGTGTTGCCTCAATACCATCCATAACAGGCATCTGTACATCCATGAAAACAATATCATATGAAACAGCGGAGAGTGCTGTAATTGCTTCCTCACCATTTGATGCCACATCAACACGAAATCCCAGTTTTTCAATAATTTTAGTTGCAATCTGTTGATTCACAATGCTGTCTTCAACCAGAAGAATTCGCATTCGTCGTTTCTGGTTTTCCTGAACGGAATATTTTGTAATCAAAGTATCATTGTTTTGGGAAATATCTTTTGAATGGTCCAGCAGTTCAGCGAGCGCATTGTGTAAGACAGCATGTCGAACCGGTCGGGTAAGATATCCCGACAATCCCATTTCTTTGAGCCGGACAGCATCGCCCCGTTGTCCCAATGATGTGATCATGATTGTTTTAATATTTTGAAAGGCAGGATTCTTCTTAAATTGTTGAATCAGTTCTGTACCACTCATATCCGACAATTTCATGTCCAGGATAACTGCATCGTACTGATTCTCTTTTGCCTCCAGTTTTTGAATGGCACCGGCACCACTTTCAATCTCATCAAATGTACATGACCATAACCGAAGCATTTCTCGAAGTACATGGCGATTTGTTTCGTTTTCATCAACAATCAAAAAGTGTTTGTCATTCAGTTCCACACATTGTGCTGGACTTTCAGTATGACTTTTTTGCTTTTCATATGTCAGATGGACTGTAACAGTTGTGCCATTGTCATCATTGGATGAAATATCAAATGTGCCATCCATCAGATCAACTAAGCGACGAGATAAGGTCAACCCCATGCCAATCCCACCATGCTTTCTCGTCAGACTGCCATCACCCTGAGTAAATGGTGTAAGAATTATGTCCAAATCCTGTTTGTTAATTCCTGGCCCTGTATCTGTAATTTCAAAACGAATGGCGACAAATTGATCAATTTCTCGTACATACCTGACCTCAATATTTACCCATCCGGCTTCAGTAAATTTGATTGCATTATCGGTCAAGTGCGAAAGAATTTGTCGTAATCGAGCGGGATCACCATGAAGAATGGGGGGAATACGATGGTCAATCATACAGGAAAAGTCAAGGCCTTTTGAAAATGCATGTGCTGTATAAATATCAACCACTTCCTCTATGGCAACACGAAAATCAAAATCCATCATATCCAAATCTAATTCTTCTTTTTCCAGCTTTGAAAAATCAAGAAGTTCATTAACAAAATAGTGAAGACTTTTTGATGCTGTTCTGACAGATTCTGTATACTCTGTCTGTTCAGAATTGAGATCTGTATCCATCAACAAATCGGTCATACCAATAATGGCATTCAGGGGAGTGCGGATTTCATGATTCATGTTGGCAAAAAAATTACTCTTTGCCGTATCAGCAGTTTTGCTTGATTTCTTAAGCTGTGAAAGGCGGCGAAGGGCTAAATCAAGCTTTGTTTCCAATTCATGAATAGCATGAATTTTTTGCGCCAGCTCATCAATCAAAAACAGAAAATCAGTTGGGCTTATCCCAATTTCTGGCTCAGACTCGCCCTGCTTTTCATCGCCCGTAATGATATCTACAGATGTCAGTTCCAAGTCTTGCACTTTTGCACGAATGTCTTCACGCACGTCGCCAGAAAGATTATTAGCGCAGATAGTCAGTCTTTTGTCCATAATATTTTCCGTGTATGTTAAAAAAAAGATCTGTTTTGTAAATGTCCCCGTGTGAATTATCCCACAATTTTCGGTACAATGAATGCGTTTTCATCACTTTCCGGTGCATTGGCAAGGGCATTTTCATTAGAGATTGATGGCATGACAATATCATCACGAAATGCATTAATCATTTGACTGGGATGACTCATGGGAGAAACATTATCTGTATCAACGTGATTAAGTCTTTCCATATACGATAAAATATTGCCAAATTGATGAGTAAACGCTTCAATTTCTTCATTTGCCAGATTTAATCGTGCCAGTTCTGCAATATGTTGAATATCTTTTTTGGTGATTGGCATAACGACCCCTTTTTCATGACTCTGGATTTAAAATGTGATCTTTTGCATTGGCAAAATTATAATCATCGCCCCGAACAAATGGGACAATGATAGAATCAATATTCTTTTTTAACAAGCTGTCTTTCATTTGTCTTGCTTTTTGAACAGATGAAAATGTACCCACTCGCACACGGTGCCATAATCCTTTTTGCGGCAGATTAATACTGGCTGTATATGCCGGAAACCCCATATCTTTGAGTTTTTTTGCCATTTCAACGGCGGCATGCGGATTTTTAAGTGCAGCGGTTTGTAAAGTGACACAATCTGATAAGTCAGGCAAATTCACTTCTGAGGATAAAGCAAAATGGCCGATGGTTCTTTTTTTGGTAGACCGTTTTGTGATTAATTCTTTTTCAGGAATTTCTAAATTACTTGACAACTGTTTTTCTTTCTGAGCATGAGGTATCAAATCTACATTTGTGTCTTTCAGTGATTCCAGAATGTTTATTTCCGGCTTTTTGTCCTGACTATTAACAGTCTTTGCATATTCCTTTTGCTGACTGATATCTGATTCTATCCATTGAGAAAGCTGTGTCATAATTGGCTCGGTGTCAAATCGAACAGGACATGTATTCCGTCCCACAGTGATGCCTAAAAAAAACATCCAAATACTGACTAACGCAATGCATAAACAGAAAAATCGGTACGATATATTTTTGTTTTCTGAAACACTGCTATAGTTTTCATCTATCCAGCAACTAATCCCTTCCATGATTTTTTCTTCCCATTTTTAGTAAAATTGCAACGCCTGCAATTTTGAGGTTGATTTTTCTTTCAGGTTGCTACCTGAAAATGGGTGCGTCAACAAGTTTAGATTTGGACGTCAATAAACAATAACTTTTTTAGTTTATCTTTATTCACGCACAAATCTAAATTTATGAACGCCGGTCGATTAAAATGGCGAACTTTTTTTCAGCATATTCCTTAATTAACGCTTTTTTAGTAAAAGGTCAACAATAGTTTTTTTGGGGGCAATATTCATGCCTGAAAAAAATTTAAACCCCTTGAAGCATTTATTGTCGTAGCAAAGCCAGTTCTTTTTCTAATGCAATAAGACGCGATTCAGCCTTTTCGGCACGTAATTTTTCTTTATCCAAATTTAATACAGCTTTATCTGCCCGTGATTCAGCCTCATCTGCCCTTGATTCAGCCTTATCTGCCCTTGATTCAGCCTTATCTGCCCTTGATTCAGCCTTATCTGCCCGTGATTCAGCTTTTTTTAAGTCTTCAAGCTTTTTTTGATACTCAACTCTGACATAAGAACTGTAAACACGATCATGAATTAAACTCATCATATGCGGTCGATTATACAGATCCTCTTCCCTGAATTTGAACATATTTAAAACAGTGGAATGAATGATACCATCTCTATCTGGTTTGATTGTCTGATAAATTCCGTTTGCATCCAGATAATAAAATGTCGTTTCATCGCCAAGCCGATCAAGAATGTAGTATTCTTTTACACCAAATTTTTCATATTCATGTTTTTTTATAACAGTGTCTCTTTCAACAGCCGCTTTATCGGAATCCGATAAAAATTCAAAGCAAATATCAAAACATCCATGATACGTTCTGTCAAAGGGAGCCATCTGATCAGGATTATCTTTGTGAATAAACGCGAGATCCGGTTTTCGAATACTGGTATGGTTATCAAAGGTCAACTTAAAACCCGTTTCAAGGCCAATCAGCATACCTTCATCAAACGTATCAAAATATTCCATTAATAATCTCCATAACCAGGAATACATCTCAAAAGATTCTCTATCAGGCATCGGTTTTTCCTCCAGTCTTCCATTGTTCCATTCCAGGGAAACATCAGACATTTCGTAATATTTCGACCAGTAATCTTCTTCAGATACGACCATTCCATCATAAGGACTTTTTTCTATATCAGATGCAACTGTTTTATCAGAAAGAGGCGTCCATGTGTGATGATCAACAAATATCAGATTTTTTAATTCTTTTGTTCGCTCGGTTTGAATGACAGGTTCAAAAAAGCATTGCGGCATCTGCTTTTCATAATTGGGTATAGAAACGGCTGTATTCATAGTATCTCCTTGATCATAATTTAGTATTGCAAAAAATTTGTTATTCAGCAGACTTTTCTTTCTTTCGTCGAAATCCATAAACGACACCCATATTAAACGTCTCAGTGCCTTTTGGATATTTCATCGCCATGAGAAAGTCATTGACCGATTGTGCCACATTACCTGCTTTGGCATGCACAAGTCCCCGATTATAATATGGCTTGGCAATTTTGGGATTAATTGAAATGGATTTTTCATAATTGCGAAGAGCCTGATCCATATCTCCCATATTGAAATACGCGACACCTCTATTATTGTAAGCTTTATCATAGTCGGATTTCAATCGAATCGATTTTGAAAAATATTCAATCGCGGATTTTGGATCTCCCTGGTAGTACAAAGCCAATGCAATATTAAAATGAAGCACCGCACTGTTGGGGTCTGATTTCAATGCTTTCATATAATCAGAGATGCCTTCTTTGATGTGGCCTTTTTGACATAACAACAGTCCTCTATTGAATAGTGCTTTGTTATTTTCCGGATTAATTGTTATCGCCGTTGTAAAATCTTTGAAGGCCGCTTCGATTTCATCAGCATTAAAAAAAACTGTCCCCCGATTGTTAAATGCTTTATCATCCTTTGAATTTTTTTGAATAACCTTTGAAAATGATATGGCAGCTTCTTTATTTTCATTATGACAGTAATAAAGCAATCCGCGATTATAGACCACATAGGTTTCATCGCCTTCGAGTTTGACTTTTTTCGACAATCTGATGATATCTTTCTTGTTTTCTCCCTGATATTGATACATGAGGCCAACGTGTTGACGAGAAGGATCGCTCGTAAGGCTCATTTGTGTAAAATTTTGAAAGGCATGTTTCACATTGGCACTCTTGGAATTCAATTTCATCGCTTCGCAAAAATCCTTGAATGCGTCATCAATATGATTTCGTTTCTTATTGACATAGCCTCGATTGTAATAGGCCTTTTCATCTTTGTTCTGACAGGCGATGGCTTTAGAAAAGTCGGCATGAGCAAGTTGTATCTGCCCGGCTTTGGCCAGAATAATGCCCCGATTGTTATATGCCTTATAATATCGGTCATTAATATTAATGGCTGAGGAGTAATCTATGTAGGCCTCTTTTGTTTTTCCAATGTTAGAATATGCAACTCCCCGATTAAAAAAAGCCTGTTCATTCGTCTTATTACAAGCAATGGCACGGCTATAGTGACGAATAGCAGTAATATGATCTCCTTTTTCCAGATATGCCACACCGAGGTTATAGTGCGCTCTGTCATAATTGGGGTTGAGTTGAATGGCTTTTGCAAAATAGGTCAGCGTATTTTTATTATCGCCTTTGAGATAGTATGCTACCCCCAGATTATAGTATGCTTTATCAAATTCAGGATTCATTTTCAGTGCCTGATGATAATCCTCAATGGCCCAATCATAATTTCCCTGCTCAAAGTACACTAGGCCCCGGTTGTTATAAGCCTTATCAAAATCAGTTTTTATTCGAATGGCACGAGAATAATCATCAATGGCCTGCGCATACATTTTTTTTCCATAATAGGAAAGTCCTCGATTATAATATAGATTTGAATCGCTCGGACGAAATTCAATCACTTTGGTCAAAATCTTGATAGCCGTGTCATATTTTCCATCGTTCATATTAGTGACCGCTATCGAAATTAACTGGTTGATCTTTTTTTTGATATTTGGTTGCATGGCCCACCTTATTCTTGTGACAACTGTCATCAATAAACAATTGTCGGGCTTTTTCAAAAATTTAAGCTATTTTTGAACCAGGATTATACCGACAATTTATTTCTTATAAGTTACATAAATAACATATTCAGCAGGTACTGACAACAGTTATAAATTACTATGGAAAAATTTTTTTCTTGATCAATTATTTAAAAACTTTTATGTTTAAATAAGTAACACGGAATAACATTATGCTGTTAATAACGACAAAAAATAATTATAATAAAAGGAATGACTTATGAAACGCATTTTATTTGTTGATGATGATGTTACAGCCCATGCCTTGTTAAAAGGCATGCTTCCTGACTGGGAAATAATTTCTGCGCATTCGGGTGATGAAGCACTGAAAATTTTGTCACAGGAATTTGGTGTCATTGTCATCACTGATATTCATATGCCCAAAATGGATGGTATCAAGCTGCTGAAAACAATTCGTAAAGAATATCCCATGGTTCAAGTAATTGTCTTGTCAGCAACAGACCAGTCAAACAATTTGCTTGAAGCTTATCAGGCAGGTGCCAATGATTTTATTTCCAAACCTTTTAATCGTGAAGAAATAATTGAAGCATTGATAAATACGGAACGAAAAATAGATCGTTGGAAAGATGCCATGTGTGATATTTATGACAAAAAAGGGAAATACTGGTAAGTTTATAAGCTATAGATCAATTTTAACGAACCAACGATTAATACGATCCAACCCAAGAGTTGATGTCCGGGGAAGCTGGCATTTAATAATGCATTACCAAAAATCATGAGAAGAATTCCAACAACGAGATGTTTCATGTAGCTGCGAACTTTTTTTTCCATCCACTCCATCTGATCTCTCGACACTCTCATGGACATGGAACCATCGTTGAGATGATAAAAGATATCTCGTACACGTTTTAATAATAATGGGAAGTTTTGAACTTCTTTAAATAACGATTGAATTAATTGTTCTTCAAAAAAGAGTGCCTGTGGAATATAGACTTTCAGCAATGGAAAAATATCTTTTACACTGTTGAAATTTTGAATTTTTGACTTTCCCAGACCTTCTATCATGACCCCGGCCCTGATCACATAAACGATATCCTGTGGTAATTTAAATGGAAAATCCTGCATGGAACCCAGAAGTTCAAACGCCAGATCCTGCATGGTTGAAGCACTCAGATGTTCATCACCGAAAATATCAAATACGCGTTTTGCATATTCCTGAATTTGTGCCTGTGGTGCTTCATAGGCAATAATCCCCAATTTTTTACACGCGGCAATGAATCTTTCAAATTCATATTCATACGCCGCTTTCACCATTTCAATAATGGATACGCGAGTTTCGTTGGAAATCCGTTTGACCATCCCAAAGTCCAACATAACCAGTTTACCCTGAGAATTAATTAAAATATTCCCTGGATGCGGATCTGCATGAAATACACCCTTGACCAAAATTTGAATAACGTAGAATCGAACCAGTTGCTCCATAATACTGTCAAAATTGAACTGATTCTTATTTTGAGTAGACGGGTTGTTCTGAATCAAATCACTTAATCGGATACCAGATTCGTAGCTCATAACCAGAGCCGTTTCGCTGCAAAAAGTGTCATATGTATTTGGAAATATGATGCCTTCTTTTGCATAAATTGTAGAAAATTCTCGCAGGTTTTCAAGTTCATTGCGAAGGTCAATTTCCAGTAATATCATCTCAGAAAATTCCAGAATCAGAGTTTCAATAGAATTATTGGTATAGCTTGAAAACATGGGCCTGAAAAATTTGTTCAATACGCGCAGTATTTTGATATCCGCTTTAACTTTTTCTTTTATTCCAAAGCGTCTGAGCTTTACCGCAACATTGGTTTGATCTGTCAAACAGGCCATATGAACCTGACCGATGGATGCACTGGCTATAGGAGTATGATCAAATGTAGAGAATGGATTGCTGCGGCCAAATGATTTATTGAAAACTTTTTTAAAGGCATCTGATGGCATTGGATCGACTTCATCATGAAGTAACTTTAGTTTTTGAAGGTATTCTTGTGGGAAAAAATCAGATCGTGTCGCGAGTATTTGTGCAAATTTTATAAAGCAAACACCCAGTTGGGCAATTGTTTCTTTAAATTTTTCAGGCGTTAAGGGTTTAAAGCCCAAAAATCGATTTCGTTTCGTGATGATCAAAAAGACTGTCATCACAAAAGTAAAAATTGCATATATCCGGCGGGGATTATAAGGAGAAATGTTTTTCATATTTCCGACAGAATTTGGAATTAATTCAACATATCTTTTTGTTGTCGACGATACATTTCTTCAGGATTCTGAGCAAATTCCCAACTGGTAATAATACCATAAGCATTCAGAATTTTTTGAAGTAATTCATAATTCAGGCTGATAGATTCTTTAACAGACTCATAACCGCGTTTTGCTGCTTTACGACGCTCCCAGAATGCAAGCGGATTCATATCAAAAAATTTATGGTCATAATCTGTTGGTTCAATTAAAATAATATCCCCTTTAAAACTGGGATCTTTTCGATAAAATTCCACGCCATGCATCAAACGTGTATGAAGCATTGTCCGAAAAACTTGATTTATCAGGGCATACAGTCCATCATCTGCAATATTCAATCGATGTTTACGTTTTTCTCGTTCCGAGTAAAGTTCAAAATTAATGGGGCGAAAGGGATTATAACAAATAACAAGATCTGCACCTTTGTCTATAGCGACATCCATACTTGCTGTTTTTATTACACCACCATCAATATAATCTGAGCCATCAATTCTTACCGGCTTATAAAAAATAGGTACCGCAATGGATGCCTGCATGCTTTTTGAAATCGATACGTTATTCATTTCATCAGGTCCAAAAATAACCCGTTCTGCGGTATCCAGTTTTGTTGATGCAATATACAAAAGCTTGCCGCGTTTTTCATATAATTCAACGAAATTATTACACAATCGATTTCTTTCAAGATTGAGTCGTATGGAGTTTTCAAAATTGTCTGTATTAAAAATACCATTGGGAATATATCCCCAGGGGATGGATGCATTGTGTTGTTTGTCTAAATCAACTTCTGTTGCAAGGGTAAAGATTGATTCAAAATTTTCATAAATAGGATTGGCAAGTGCGATCAATAAACGCCGTCGAAATTCGGCCTTGAAAACATTGTTGGATTTTAGAAAATGAAATAATGCTCTTGGAAAACGCGTGACAAGATCACCAAACATCATTAAGGGCTTTGATAAAAATTCTTTATAATTCAGATAGTAGAATTCAGAAGCCATTATGGGATCCAGCATACCTTTGCGGCCACCCATACTTTTGGATATTTCTGACGTTGGAATACCATTGGCTAAAAATATGGAAAGAATAGATCCGGCACTGACCCCAACATAAATATCAAAATCTCGAATACTCCGGTTGATCATAAAATTTGACAGGGCATTCAATCCACCGAGCTTGAAAGCTCCGCCTGACACAGCACCACCAGACAAGACAAGCGCGATTTTCGTATTGGGTTTTGGATTGTTCAAATCACTCTTTTGTACAAAAGTGATGCCCATTAATTCCTCCACATAACACAAATAAAATAAACGTGATCAATGAATATGTTTTAAAGTTTGCCAGATTTTATTTCTGACGACTTAAATAATTAAGAAATAAATTTATATTACTGTTTATAATTTTTCGCAAGTGTATTTTTTTCAGGCGTTTTATCAAAAAAATCTTAACACAGATAATAGTTTGAATTTAATAATAAAAACCAACTAAAAGCGAAATCCATATTTCACAGGTTAATTCTGTCTGGATAATCGCTTTAAGTTGGTTTCATTGGTGATGTTATTCAGATGATTCATTGTCCTGGGCTTTTTTAAGATTTTCGACAATATTTGCCAGATCTTCAACACGTTTGGTAAGCTTTGATATTTCCTCACCAGTTGGAACACCGAACCGATTCAGTGCAGTGGCAATCCGTTCCTCAAAACGTTCTTCAAGTTTTTCCCAGACACTTTCAGCTATTGTTTTAGTTCCTTCAATTTTACCACCAATTTTTTCCCAGACATTTTCTGCTTTGGCACGCGTATCGCGAACATGGTCTTTCACACGTTCTGTGACACTGACGCTATCTTTTAACGTTTCTTTGAGTATATCCTTCACTTTTTTGATTTGGTCCATGCTCATGTTTTCAAAATCCTGCCCCTTTTTTACCAGGTTTTTGAAAAAACTTGACCCTTCACCATCAGTCATACTCAAAGCACCCAGGCCAGCAAGCCATATTTTGCTTGCGGATTCTTTGATTTCATCAATTAATTTTTCTGCTTTATCAGGCATTCGACACCTCTTGTTAAATATTAGCCTGTCTCTCACGGACAGGAAAGAATTATTCAAATGGTAAACATGCTTCAGTCACCCAGTCGATTTCAGCACAAAGGCTGCCACTTTCTGGAAAAAATAGACTGTCAAAAGTATCAATTAATCCATCGAGTGCGTCCGGTGCAACGTTTGCAAGATTTGTAAGTACATCATTTAATAAAATGACAGGTGGGTATTGTATTTGTTCTAAATAATCTTTCACCTTTTTTAAATTCTTAATAAAATATAAGCTCTCTTTGCCAACAACAAATACAATACCTAAACCTGTCAACCAAATAAATCGTCCAATCTGAAAATTTGAAGATATATATTTCATCATACTTCCTTAATTATATCATGAGCCTTGGTTATTCGTAGAATCATGAATAATTGGATCAATGGCCTGCAAGGATGATTCCAACTCCTCGACACGTTGTTTCAAGGCAGCCATTTCTTCTCGCATCCGCCTTACAGGGCCTATTTGATCCAATGATGATTGAACAAAATTATCAACTTTTTTGTGAACAAATTTGTCAACTTTATCCACTTTTTGCTGAATTTGCTCAACACCGTCGCTGACCGTTTTATTGCCTGCACGAATCAGATCATGCAAAAGATCAATGGATAAAAAAGATTTTCCCTGACGGCCTTCCTCAGAAATAATATGCGTCAAAACCTGACCGGTTAAGTCTTCAGATGTTTTCTTATCAATAACGCGTATTTTTTGACCCTCACGAATCCATAATGCAATCTTTTCCAATGATACATAAGTGCTTTCTTTTGTATCATACAGTTTTCGACTGCCATATCGCTTAATGAGTCTGGCCATACTTTCCATTGTGTATATCTCCCTTTTCAATAAGGTTCGCAATTATGCCGTTGTTGCAAATTTAGGCATAGATACATTCTGAAACAGGCTTCCCAACGATTCTTTCATGCTGATCAAAACCTGTTGATATTTATTGCGAATATCCATAACAGACTGTCTGGTCTGCCATTGAGAAACTTTCTCAACCATTTGCTGGCCTTCCTGGCTGACTGTTGCAATTGCACCCAATGATGCCAGCCATGCAGACCGGGAATAACTGACGATATTTGCCTGTAATGTTTTTATTGAAATCATGAATCCTCCTTATTTGTTAGAATCAATTTATTGTCATACTTATTACACGTTCATTATATGAAAAAAACGACGTGTCATTTATCCCTCTATATGCACAACGCCCCCATGTCACATGGTCTGGCATGTCCTGCAACAGCAGGACGAGAAAATAATAACATCATGGTAAATTGCATGGTGTTATAAATTTCTGCGCAAAAGGATATTGTTTCTTGTTCTATTTGTTTTTGACATACCCGAATCCGGTCTGTTCGTTGATTTACATAATTCATTACCGAATTCAGTGATTTAAAAACAGATTGCTCAATGTAGCTGTTCACAGACGTCAATCGTTGGTGGTATACCTGTTTTAACGCCATGAGCTCAGCTATGCGTTTATGAAGTGTATTTTGGATTTTCATTATTCTTCTCCTTCATTTTTTTAGTGCATCTCGCGATGCACCAGTTATTCATCAGGATCCACCATGATGCCGTGATAGATTAAAATAACGCACTGCGGCATAGATGTCAAGTTCTTTTTTCTGCGATGCGGCATTTTTTTTAGAGGTTTTTTATATCTTTTTATATCTTTTTGTATTAATTGGAAATTAGAACTGATAATCCATTTCAAAAGGTTGGATTTGATCAAGGGCCGTTTGCACCTTTTTTTTGAAGATGGCACTTGATGCGTATCGAATGGCCTGATGATAATGCTGGACAGCTTCTGGAAATTTCTGCTGTCTGACATAGATTTGAGCCAGTTCATAGTGGGCTTCAGCAAAGCGGGGTGCCAGTCGAAGCGATTCTTTGAAGGATGATATTGCACTTGCGTATCTTTGTTTTGCGGCATAGGCCTGACCCAGTCCCCGATGAGCAATGGCAAAGTCGTAAAACAACTCAATGGAACGTTTATAATATGATATGGCTTTATCATAATCATTCATTGCAAGGTAGGTCCGCCCTAAATTTGATAGTGGAATATGCGGCGTGGCATATATCAGATCCTTCAATGTATCTTTAAAGCAATGAATAGCTTTAAGATATTTTTTATTTTCCAGATACGCAATGCCCAGATTATTTATGGCATCTGGATATTGAGATTTAATGTTAATTGCTTTTTTAAAGTGATCGATGGCCAGATCCGGTCTTTTTTTTCCCAGATAGGCCAATCCCATATCATTTTGAATATATGGATCACGCGGTGCCAAGCCTTGCGCCTCGAACAATGTGCGCAATGCTGAATTGAAGTCTCCTTGACGCAAATATGCTTCGCCAAGAATCTTGAGCGATTCCGCCTGTTTCTTTTGAACCTGATTGACAGATTGACATCCCCATACAAAAAAAAATAACAGTAGAATGGTTTGAATCAGGTTGTGCGTTTTTTGAGTTGAAGACATGATGCTATTTCCGCTGATGTTTTTTCTACAAATATTTGAAATTTAGCCGGATCTAACTGAGTCCCCGGTGTTGGAACTGGTGTTTCCTTTGGAGATATCAGCTCCGGCCTGTTTTGCAGTTTATTTTTGGGAATAATTTCGTATTCCGGTAAAAAAGTATTCTGAAAATATTGATCCTGAAATCCGGCAAATTTCAGTGCATGCGCTGTTGAATCTAAAACCACACGATATTGTTCATCAATGATTTTTTGATCAATCGCACAAATCATTCCAGCCAGGCACTCCCCGCCATGAGTACAGGCAATGTGACCATTTTTATTGGCTATTATTTGAGAATCCATGATTTGCTGTTCTGTCACCTGAACAATAAATACATTCTCTTTGCCAGACAGTTCATTATATCGAATCACCCTGTCAATTACACGCGGCATGGAAACCGGATTGCCAATCATGGCCGCCTGTGCCACACTGGGTTTTACTGTTACAGCCTTAAATTCTCTTTTTTGAATATTCTTTTCTTGATAGTAGCGAAAAACCGGGTCTGCATGATTTGACTGCACACCAATAATTCGTGGCAAATCCTTTATGATACCCGCATTAAAAAATTTGATAAATCCATTCATGACAGCAGTGATATTACCGGCATTACCAATTGGAATCACCAGTGCAACCGATGACATCTGATAATCAAAATCCTGTGCAATTTCATAGGAATATGACTCCTGCCCCAATATTCTCCATGCATTTTTCGAGTTCAATAAAGCCACATGATATTGATCTGCAAGGGCCTCAACAACTTTCATGCAATCATCAAAAACCCCGGGGATTTCAAAAACTTTTGCGCCGCTTCCAAGGGGTTGTGATAATTGTTGCGGGGTCACTTTCTTATGCGGTAAAAGAACGGCTGTTTTAATATGAGGTGCCAGATATGCACCATATAATGCAGCAGCAGCAGAGGTATCGCCTGTTGATGCACAGATTGCAAGAACTTCAGACAATTTTTCCGAACGAATTAAATGATTAATATAGCTCAATGCACATGCCATCCCTCGATCCTTAAATGATGCACTGGGATTTTGACCATCATTCTTGTAATAAAAACGGGCTCCCATTTTTTTTTGAAGGATCGTGTTGGCTTCAATCATGGGCGTATGCCCTTCACCGAGGTAAACCAGGGAATTCAATGGTAAAACAGATCCCAGAAATTCATGAAAGCGAAAAATACCTTTCAACCCTTGTATGTTAAGCAGTTTTCTATAGTTGAATATTTGATGCCACTGAAAATCTGTCAATTGTTTGAATCGATCAGATTGCTGATCTTCGATCATCAAAACGTACCCGCATGATGGACAGGTATATAACAGATGATCAATGTCCCAGATTTTATTGCAATTTAAACAATGATATTCATATTTACCACTGACTTTTGGAATGACATGATCTCGAATATCTTTTGGGAATTCTGATAAATCCATTATGGTCTTTCCTTATAAGAATATTTAATATTCAGAAATTTCCACACTAATTTTACAGCCACTAATTGGTGGAAATGTCTGATATTTAAATGATATGTCTGATATTTAAATGATATGTCAGACATTTTTAATTTTCGCTAAACCATCCATATAAGGTTGTAAGGCCTCAGGAATGATCACCTCACCATCCGCTGTTTGAAAATTTTCAAGAATCGCCGCAAATGTTCGACCCACTGCCAGACCGGAGCCATTAAGCGTATGGATAAATTGTGTGCCTTTTTTTCCTTCTTCTTTAAACCGGATATTCGCACGCCGGGCCTGAAAGGATTCGAAATTGCTGCAAGAAGAAATCTCTCGATATTTATTCTGAGCAGGCATCCAGACCTCAATATCATAGGTTTTGGCCGCTGAAAAACCTAAATCTCCTGTACACAGGTTTACTATACGATAAGGTAATTCCAGACGTTTTAAAATTGTTTCTGCATTAATTAACAACTTTTCCAGTTCATCATATGAGGTGTCCGGATGTACAAATTTTACCAATTCAACTTTATTGAATTGATGTTGACGAATCAAGCCCCGAGTGTCCTTTCCGTAAGAACCGGCCTCCGCCCTGAAACATGGTGTGTATGCTGTGTAATATTTGGGTAGATCCTTTTCAGACAGTATTTCATCTCGATAAATATTTGTAACGGGAACCTCGGCAGTGGGGATAAGAAAATAATCCATATTTTCAAGCTTAAATAAATCTTCACTAAATTTGGGCAATTGACCGGTTCCGGTCATTGTAGCTCTGTTTACAATGAATGGCGGGAGTGTTTCAATGTATCCATGTTCCTTTGTATGAATATCCAACATGAACTGAATTAACGCTCGTTCCAATCGGGCCCCCTCTCTTAGATATAATGGAAAGCGCGCCCCTGTTATTTTGGATGCTCTCTCAAAATCCAAAATGTTTAAATTTTCACCCAGTGTCCAATGGGCTTTGGGTGAAAAATTAAATGATGTTACATCACCCACTTTTTTGATTTCAATATTTTGTGAATCATCAAGTCCCTGTGGTACAGACTCATGTGGAATGTTAGGAATCTCAAGTTGCGTATTTCTTATTGAATTCCCAATTTCTCCAAGCGTACTTTCCATCTCTTTAATCTGTTTGGATACTTTTCTCATTTCCACAGTGATGTCAGATGCATCTTCACCATTTTTTTTCATTTTTGCAATCTGACCGGAAACATCATTTCTATTATTTCTTAATGTTTCAATTTCATTCAACATATTGCGATAATTGGTATCATTTTGAATGAATAAATTCAGGTCAATACGGTTTTCATCACCACGTTGGGAAATTCCATTTTTGACCGTTTCAACATTTTGACGAATAAATTTAATATCAAGCATTTTTATATCCTTATTATATTATTATTTGGGGTCTAAAGTTTGATCAAAAGCTGTCAGATCATTGGGATGTCCCAATGCGACAACAGTATCGCCCTCGTTCAAACAGGTTTTCGATGATGGATTAAACAGCATTTGTCCATCCTTTTTCTGAATGGCAATTAGAATCAGATTGAAATTTTGGCGAATACCACTTTCTTGCAGGGAACATCCCAACAATCCTGATGTTCCCCGTACTTTAATTTCTTCCATCTGAATATCATGTTGTTTTCTCGCAAAAGCGTAATCTAAAAAATTAAGAACCGTTGGACGAATAATGGCCTGTGCCATCCGAACAGCCCCCACATCATATGGCGAATCCACACGATCAGCACCTGCTGCCAGTAAAGTCTTTTTTGAAGCCTCCTGGCATGCGCGGGCCACAATATATAAATCTTTATTGAGCTGTCGTGCAGTTAGAACAAGAAATACATTATCAGCATCTTCACCCAACACAGCCACAAGTCCATTGGCATTTTTTATACCGGCTTTAAGCAATGTTTTTTCCTCTGTTGATGACCCATGAACGTAGATAATACCATCTTCTTCCATGACTGGCAATAAATTGGGATCTTGTTCAATAACAACAATTTCTGGTATTTTGGACATGAGTTGTTGAAGCAATACCCGACCAATTCGTCCATACCCACATATGATGTAATGACTTTTAAATTTACTGATTTGTTTATCCAATCTTCGTCTCCCCCATATATCTTTCAATCTACCATCAACAGTGAATTGTACCAATGTAGAACCGATGTATGCAAAAAAACCAACTCCGGTAAGAATCAAGAATATGGTAAATATATGACCGGCCTGGCTCATCGGTTTCACTTCCCCATATCCAACCGTACCAATAGTAATCACTGTCATATACAGCGCGTCCATAAAATCCCATTGTTCTAGGAGCATATAACCAGATATTCCGCCCCCAAAAACGACGATGGTAAGCGATAGTATAAATGTTAAGTGAATATTACGATCCATTGTATTATAATATTGATATATCTAAAACTTATAAATTCTATGTTCAAACTAATGCCCTGTCTCAAAAGTCTTTGGCATCAATACCACAATTTGAAATAACGGATTTTGATAAATAGTTAATCCACTTTGAACCAGCTTAACGTATAACTGTCAATAATTAAGGCCTGATTAAGTGACTCAAATACATCCCAATTTTCGTCCTTTAAAACCCAATGTTTTTAAGGTAAGGACTTTCGGTACAGGGAACTAATAAAAGCTTTAAAAATAAGATCCCCATTTAATTCCTTTTTTTTGAAGCTGGATTACGCTGAAGAAAATGTATGAAATGAATTTAAAGTGTTTTATTTCATCTTATTCATCTTCTTCAGTGTAAGCCAGGTTCAAAATGAACAGAATTGAATCTTTCTGAAATGAGGAATTTATGAATTAAGTATTCCTAAGGAAATTATTTTTACCTATCATGCCACTTTTTTTTTATTACTTCAAGATCTATTTACATAGAGCTAAAATCAATAAAAAATAAAGCAATATTTTTTATTTTTTATTTGACATATCCATAGTATTTAGTTTATAAGGGCAAATCAATTTGGAGGGGTGGCCGAGTGGTTGAAGGCGGCGGTCTTGAAAACCGTTGAGTGTCAAAGCTCCGTGGGTTCGAATCCTACCCCCTCCGCTTTTTTAATATTATCAAATTGGGAGAGATGGCCGAGCTGGCTGAAGGCGCTCGCCTGCTAAGCGAGTGTGGGGTGAAAGCTCCACCGAGGGTTCGAATCCCTCTCTCTCCGTAATTATATAATAATTCATATACAAAATATCCCTGCACCTGTCCAATCGAGATTCACGGGGCGCGAAATTAACATAATTGTCCATAATCAATAAAAACGTCCATAATCAATGAATAAATCAAATTTTATATGAAAGTTAATGAAAATTAATTGTTTATATACAAATTAATTGTTTATGGAAATCATGCTTATATTGGGCGTTGCTCAAGCATTCAGAGAAAAATTATCTTTTACTGATCAATAGCTTATATCTTTTTTTTTAACCTTTACTTGACAAAGTGCAAGATTTTTTTTATTGAGTCAACTTGTTTGAAATAATCATTTTTTTATAAGTAGGAAATACAAATTGTTACCAGATGATGAAATAACATCCACCGAACAATTATTGACATTAATTCGCAACAATGATGAGCAGAATGATGTCATTAGAGAATCATCCACTGTTGGGGTGACGCAACAGATTCCTCCTAACCATGAGAACATCACCATCGGGGTAGATATTCGAGACAATGAAATTATATTTGTCAAAATTGCGCCTGCGACAAAAGGATCATGGAAATTAATTGACTGCAAACGCAGTCCATTTTCAGCAGATGATTCTGATTCGGGAAATGTGACAACAAAGTGCATATCCCATCATGTCAACAATTATATTGGGAATATAAAACACTATCGTTTATGGGCATTTGTTTCCTCTGAAAAAACGGATGTCAGGCATGTTTTGATTCCCAAAGTACAGGAAAAACAACTCGCCAAATCTATCTTCTGGACGGCAAAAAAGGAAATGAATTATGAGGAAGAGTCAACTTATTTGAATTATGAGCTGATTGGTGATATTACCCAGAAGGGAATTGGAAAAACCTCGGTCATGGTATATACCATACCAAAAAAACAGATTTCATCTCTCAAGGAATTATTTGATAATGCAGGTTATCCATTAACAGGAATATCCACGCCAGAATTTGCAACTCAAAATTTGCTTCGCGGTGATCTTCTTTCCGGTTCAGGAGAAACCATTGCGACCTTAAGCATTGGAGAATCGTTCTCCAAAATTAGCGTGTACCGCCGTGGATATCTGACATTAACACGAAGAATTAAATCCTGCCTCAACAGTATGTCCGAATCACTCGTTGAAAAGATTAAAGAGAATTATGCCAGCGTTGTTGGATCTGATCACATGTTCAGTGTAGACTATGCGAGAAATTTGTTGATAAAAAATATCAGCCAGAACAGCCATCCAGATTTAGATGAAGATGAAAATAGTATTGATCAAAACCAGATATTTAATGGTATTTTTCCTGCTGTAGAAAGACTTGTCAGACAGATTGAACGAACCTTTCAACATTTTAACACACTTTTTTCAGAGGATATTATTAGTCTTTTATATATCGAAGGGCCTGTGAGTCGCTTTAGTTCAATGACACAATATATTTCAGGGGAATTGAACCTTAACGTTTCCCCCCTTGATATTGTCAGACCCGGTATACCACAGTTTGTTGAGTATAAGGATCAAAATCCTGTAGTACCAGGAGAACTGTTTACACCAGCTATTGGATTGGCAATGTCAGATTATCAGGAAGGGGCACCAAACTATCTGGTCGATTATCTGGACAAAGAACGGATAATACTAAACGAGCGGATCAATAAGGGGATACGTATAGGCCTGACAATCGCTACCATATTATGTTTTTGTTTGCTTGTTTTTCAAATATTCGATTCGCGACAGAACAAGAATCAAATTAAAGCCTTGAAAGAAAAATTAACCGATTATGGTCCTCGCGTAGATCAGAACTTGATTTTACAAGAAGCAGCGCGAATGAAAAATTTATATAAATCACAGAAAAAAATTGCTGAAAAATATCTTGGCCTTGCTACAATTACTGAATTGATTGAACGAAATCCCAGCTATATCCAACTCAATCGCATACGCCTGGATATTGGCGAATTGCCTTTAAAAAAACGTCGAATAAAATCAGACAAACGCGCAATCATCGAGGGAATGGTTTTTAAAGAAAAGATTGGCTATCAAGGCCGTGATATATTTGAAACTTCATTGGCAAATTATATTTTATCTCTCGAAAAATCACCACTTTTTATCAATCCGTCTATTCGGGAGAAATCTTTTGAACATATTGATCGTTATGGTGAAGTACTCATATTTGAACTACAAGTTCAAATCCAATCAGCTTCTGAATCAATGGAGTAATTATGGATATTTTTGATAAAAATCAAATTATTAATGTCATTAAGCCCAATTTTACATATATAGCCACATGTTGCGGTTTGATCATTATCACTCTACTGGCAGGCATTTGGCCATATCAAAAAATTATATCTGATCAACAGGAAGAAATTAATACATTATCTTACCAAATTAAAGAACAGGAAGTGCTATCACCTGTATTGCAAACATTGATTGAAAGTGCCAATTTGTCTGGCAATGAATTACTTATGATGGAAAAAGATCAGGCTGATATTATTCCCCAGGATACGTCATCAATATCACAATATTTCAAACAATCTGCACTAAAATCGGGACTTAATGTTATATCACTTGTGCCAGAATTAAAATCTTTAACAAAAGATTCACGATATCTACCTTTTGAATTGAAGCTTCACGGCAGTCTGCATGGGCTTCGGAGTTTTCTCATGACAATTGGGCGTTTACAGTTTCTAGAACATATTGAAACAATAGACATTTATAGTCGCGGACGTATAAAAGAATATTTCCTGAAAGTTTGGGTTGCTTATAAATAGATAGAATCCATTGACCTGAAACTAAGAGCATGGTAAAATATTTGTAAAAAAACTAAAAAGATTGTTGTGAAATGAATTTCTTTAATTATTATACATTCATACCAATGTTTTATGAGACAATCCATGAAAGCGTATGAAAAATTATGCTTGTATATTCCTGATTAATTGATATAATATCAAAATAATTTATGGATATTTTATTAAATTCCAATTAGAAAAGGAACACATATGCAAAAGAAAAAACGAATAATAGTTTACAGTGCCTTGGCAGTAGTATTACTGTTATGTGTCTTTTTTTTATTGCCGTCAGATCAATCCGAAAACAAAAAAAATCTGAATCACCTTGAATCAATAACAAAAGAGGTTAAAGATGGCCTAAAAAAGTCAGGCATGGACAAAGTAACTAACTATGTCATTAATCGAGCAGAAAGTATGTGGTCCAAAGATCCGTTTTCGGACCGAAAAGATGTTGCTCCGCCATCAGGTACAAAAAAAAGTGGCACAGGAGAATCAGTCGATATGCCCGCCCGAATACGTCCGGTTTTCACTTATTCAGGTTATATGTCAGTCGGTGATAAAAGAATGGCCATAATCAATGGTATGGAATATGAATTAAATGAAGAGCTTGAAATTAAAGGCTATTATGTAGATACAATTGAACAGAATTGGGTCATCATTGAAGACAAGAAAAATCAAGAAAAAATTACCGTATTTTTTGGAAACCCTTAGAAATATTATAAGGTGAAAAGCGATGAATTATTTCTCAACTCTAAAAATTAAGACCATCACAGGAATTGTCCTGACCTTTGTACTTTTATTTGCTATAGGTTGCTCGCACAAAAAGGATAAATCCAAAAAAGATTTATTTTTTGAAACATGGAAATTGCGCGCACAAGAATCCAAAGGACATTCGCCATCACCAAGAAATAAAGATATTAAATTGGTGACACCCAGAACAGTGAACAAAAAATCCCTCAAAATAAAAGAACCCCCTTTACCAAATCAAAAGGTAACACTCAAAATGGACAATGAGAACGTAGGCGTCATTTTGAGAACGCTTGCGCGAGGGGTTGCTCAAAATGTAATTATTAACTCCAATGTTAAAGGTAAAATTAATATTGATATTAAGAATGTACCCTGGAATGAAGCTTTTTTAGGTGTATTACATGCAAATGGTTTGACCCATACATGGGAGGGCAGTATTCTCAGGGTTATGACCCTTTCGGACATGGAACGTGACCTGAAAGCCACCAGGATAAAAGAAAAACAAAAATCGGTTTCAATGGACATGGAGGCTGTAGAACCCGTTTTAACACAGGTAATTCCTGTCGATTACGCCGATGCAAAACAATTACAGAAAAATTTAATCCCCTTGCTGACAAAAGATAAAAGTGGTAAAACGCGCGGTAATGTGTCTGTTAACACTCATATCAATGCATTAATTGTTCAATCCAACAAGTCAGATCTTCAGAGAATTATTGATGTTGTACAAGAATTAGATAAACCCACACCACAAATATTAATTGAAGCAGATATTGTTGAAACAACCCGTGATGTTGCCCGGGATTTAGGCGTTCAGTGGGGAGGTCGTTATGATACAAAAACGAATGGTTCTGGCACCCAGCGCTTATACTTTACACCTGGTGTAGCAGGACAGGATGCCAGCTCAATTTTTGGTGTTGGCAATTCAGGCAATGGCTTTGGTGTTAATTTTCCCGCCGACACGAATGGAGGCTCAGGTGCATCCATGGGGGTCATGTTTGGCACAATGGGGGGAAATATTCTTGAAATGCAATTATCCGCATTAGAGGCTGATGGAAAAGTCAATATCATTTCTCGTCCATCTATTACCACATTAGATAATCAGACAGCCGTAACGACAAGTGGAACCGAAATTCCTTATATGTCCAGGGATAATGACAGCTTTGACGTTGGTTTTAAAGAAGCAGTACTTAAGCTCGAAATAACTCCGCATGTCATTGGTACTGATTATCTCAAGATGAAAATTCTTGTAACTAAAAATGAAGTTGATTTTTCTACAGATACGCGGGTAAATGGAAATCCAGTAATAAAAAAGAGAGAGACGCAAACAACTTTAATCGTTCAAGATTCTGAAACAATAGTTATATCGGGACTTTCAAAAAGCATTAAAACAGAATCTAAAACAGGTGTCCCTGGATTAAAAAATATTCCGGGTATCGGCTGGTTATTTAGAAATGATGGTAAAGGTAATAACAAAGAAGAGGTTCTAATTTTTATTACACCTCATGTTCTGAAGAAACGTATTACTGGTAATGTTATACCAGGCGCAAATGTTATTGAAGAGCGTGATGTACCTTTTTTAGATGATGCCTCACTTGATGCACCAGATAAATAAACAGATTTATATAGTACACGAATAATAATTTTGGTGATATTTTTATTGATATCGATGTAATTCGGGCAGTTTGAACTGTCCGAATTATTAATGAATTGAACCAATTATTCTCAAAAAATAAAATCATTACAAACCCTCATCAAAACAAATCTTATTATGGATTATTTCCAACTCTTACGATTAAATAAAGAGCCATTTTCAAATTCACCAGACCCGGCTTTTTTTTATCCATCAAAACAACATGCAGGCTGTCTCCAAAAATTAGAAATTGCCATTCGATTAAAAAGGGGACTCAATGTTATAATAGGTGATGTTGGAACTGGCAAAACAACATTATGTCGGCATATTGTTCAGCGGTTTGCCGATGACCCAAACGTTCATATGTATTTAATCCTGGATCCTGGTTTTAAGAATTCGCTTGAATTTTTAACAGAAATTGCACGCTTGTTAGGGTTGGTTCATGATGATGAAAATATTGATGAATGGGCAATCAAAGAACGGATAAAAAAATATTTATATGCGGAAGGTGTTCAACATGATAAAATTATTGCCATTATCATTGACGAAGGTCAAAAAATCCCCTATTTTTGTTTGGAACTATTGCGAGAATTCCTAAACTACGAAACAAATGATCAAAAGTTGCTGCAAATTATTATTTTTGCGCAAAAGGAGTTTAATTCCATTCTTGCCACGCACACAAATTTTACAGATCGGGTAAATATTTGTCATGAACTCGACCCTTTGGGCTTTTTTGATACAATCAAAAAAATTCAGTTCAGACTGAGCAAAGCAAGCGAGGGCCGTGTTCCTCCCAATCTTTTTACATGGCCGGCTTTTTGGGCAATATATACCGCAACACGGGGATATCCAAGAAAAATTCTGCATTTATGTCATCTTGTTCTTCTTGGATTAATCATTCAAAATAAAACACGTGCCAATTATTTTTTGGTACGCTCCTGTATTAAACGTGATTCATCCGGACGATATTATAAAATTCCTTTTTTAAAAGTGATTATTTTCCTTCTTTTTATATGTCTTTTTACGGGTTGGGGATATCAAAAAATTATACCAGAAAAAATTAAAATACCGGTCATTAAACAGCTAAACCAATGGTTTGAAACTTATCACACAGAATCGAATGAGAAAATAGATATAAATCAAAAAGTCGATTTCGAAAGCCCATCGTTTCAAATCACGGAAAAAGATCAGATCGATAAAGTACCAGTAATTCTTGGAAAAATTACTTGTTTACGTCATGAATCATTGCAAGAATTGATTCAACTATTTTATGGTACTTATAGTTCCTGGTATTTACGTTATGTAAAAATGGTCAACCCGCATTTAAAAAACTCCTTGTCCATTGAACGGGGACAGACAGTCCATTTTCCAGGCGTTCCAGTAACAACATCTGTGGTTGAACAATCTCTTGACAATAAACTCTTGTGGATAGAAATGTCCCGTTTTAAAGATATCCATGCAGCCTATACATATTATATAAATTATCCCAATGATGCCCCTGAAATTACAATTATTCCATATTGGAATCAAATTGAAGGGTTAACTTTTTCTGTTCTATATGCTATACCATTTCAAGAACCTACAGCAGCGAATCAATTTATTCATCAATTACCTCAATTTTTAGCCCAAAATTGTCGAATACGAAATAAATGGGGGGCTGAAACAACTTTTTTTTCAAAACGGATACTTGACATTTCCTATCGATTATGAGAAGATACCTTATATGTGTTAAATAATGGTATGATTTATCAGGATTTTTTGTAATCAAAAAAAGGTTAATGTGATAATTAAACCCCATATTTTACTTAGAGAATAAACAAAATGCTAAAAACAAAAAGATTGGAAAAAATTTTAATAGATGCTAATATTCTAACACGGGAAAAACTCGCACAGATACTCGAAGAACAAAAAGGAAGCGGACTTGATTTAAGTAAATTTTTGACAACACAATCCGGTATCATAAATGAATCGGAACTTGCAGATGTGATCAGCCGTGAAGGTAAAGTCAAACGTTATGATGCGGAAAAATTCCCGCTTCAAATGAATCTCATTGATTTAGTTCCTATAGAAATTGCACAAAAATATCATTTGGCCCCCATTCAAAAAAAAGGACGATTGTTGATAGTCGCAACGATTGATCCCTTAAATATAGAATCTCTTGATTTGCTTGAGGAATCAACGGACTGTGAAGTTGAACCTTTAGTTTGTACAGAGCAGGAATTCATGCAATTAATTACGACAATATATGGCATGGATTCAGGCTATACAATGGATATTGAAGGTATCGGCGATATGGAGTTCGATACAGATTCAGAATCCAAGCCAGACAGCATCATTGAAGACGTTCAGGTCAGTTCGCTGCAAGATATGGCTGAGGAAGCTCCGGTGATTCGATTTGTTAATTCTCTCCTGTCCCAGGCTGTACGTCAAGGAGCCAGTGATATTCATATCAGTCCTGAAAAAGATATTGCAAAGATTCGTTTTCGTATTGATGGCCGTCTTCAAGCAGTACCTTCCCCCCCAAAAGCAATGCTTTTACCCATTATTTCTCGTGTTAAAATTTTAGGGAATATGGATATCGCAACATCCATGATGCCGCAAGATGGCCGTTTTACTGTAAAAACTGAGAATAAAGAAATTAATGTTCGTTCGTCCAGCATCCCCACAATTCATGGTGAAAATATTGTACTGAGATTACTGGATATGGGGACAACAATCCATACATTGGATAGATTAGGAATGATGCCGGAAGATGTTGAAAAAATTAAGGAGGTTGCTGCCAAACCATATGGAATGATTTTAAGTTCAGGGCCGACGGGTAGTGGTAAAAGCACCAGTCTATATTCGATTATTAAAATATTGAATAAACCGGACATCAACATCATAACGCTTGAAGATCCCGTAGAATATCGCGTACCTAATATAAGGCAAGTACAACTTAATCGCAAGGCAGGAATGACTTTTGCAAGTGGTCTGCGATCAATTTTACGTCAGGATCCTGATGTTATAATGGTTGGTGAAATCAGAGATAATGAAACAGCTGAAATATCTGTTCGATCAGCATTGACGGGGCATCGTGTATTAAGTACTGTGCATACCAATGATTCGGCTGGTGCAATCACCAGATTGATTGAGATGGGAATAGAGCCCTTTATTGTTTCATCAGTACTTCTTGTCTCCTTTGCTCAACGACTTGTGAGAACTGTTTGTCCATTTTGCAAGGAAGCATATCAACCCACTGAAAAATCAATTCGACAGTTGGGTATTTCACAGGATCATGAATTACCAGTATTTTACAGAGGTCGCGGATGTATAAATTGTATGGGAACAGGCTTTAGAGGCCGAACCGCTGTTTTTGAAATACTGATAATTGATGAGGAAATCCAGGACATGATTATGAACAGAAGTTCAGCACAGGAAATATCGCGGCATGCAAAATCCGGCGGTAAGTTAAAATCATTGAAAGAAGATGCACTTATCAAAATATATAATGGGGTGACAACTGTTGAAGAAGCCGCATCAGTTGTCATGATGTAGCAGGATTGTGTTTTTTATAACTTTAGCTATTGATTTTTTCAACGGTATTCGTTATTATACTTAAATAATTTAAACAAGAACTGATTGATACTTTATAAATATTCAGGGTAATAAACCCGTCAATAACGAAAATATTGAAGGTAATATCTATGCCTGTTTTTACATATCAAGCGATAAATGAACGTGGCGAAAATATTTCAGGAACCATTGACGCAGATTCTGTTGAAGGTGCCTCAAATCTTTTAAGCTCACAAGGACTTATACCGTCAAAAGTCCGAAAAGCTGGAGAAATGTTTGGTTTAGGATCGACCCTTTCTCTAAAAGAAAAAACGACACGAGTAAAAACATCAGATTTATTATTATTTACAAAACAATTTCGAACCATGTTAAAAGTGGGCATACCCATTGTTCGTATTCTTCAAGTACTGGAAAAACATTCAGAGAATGTCAGGGTAAAAAAATTATGTGCTCAAATGGCACGGGATATCAGTAGCGGAACACGACTGCATGAAGCATTTAGAAAATATCCAAAAGTTTTTGACAATCTCTATTGCAGTATGGTTCAGGCGGGTGAAACAAGCGATTCTTTAGATCAGGTTTTTGAACGATTGGTGATGATTATTGATCACGAATATAAGACAAAATCCGATATTAAGCTGGCATTGCAATATCCAGCATTTGTTAGTGTCGCGTTGATTATTTCATTTTTCGTGTTATTAACGAATGTCATCCCCAAATATTTAAAAATATTTAAACAACACAAGCTGGAGTTACCGGTTGCAACACAAATTAGTGATATGTTATATCAATTTTTAATGCAACATGGTGACGTACTCATTATTACATTATTACTCTCAACATTAGGATTGATGTTTTATTTCAAGTCTCAGCAAGGCCAATATGTAAGAGACTCAATACTTCTGAGAATACCATTTATTGGGGATGTTTTAAAAAAGGCGAATATATCTCGGTTCGCAAATATTTTTGAAATATTGCAATCCAGCGGAGTCCATGTTATTGAAAGTATGAATATTTTATCAGGAACAATTAATAATAAAGCGATTACCAAAGATTTCGAGGTCGTAAGAAGTAAACTGGCTGAAGGACGTGGTATTGCTCCTCCATTAAGCGATTCCAAGCATTTCACACCTTTGGTTACAAGTATGATCGCACTGGGTGAAGAATCTGGAAGTCTAAATGAAATGTTGCGAGAGGTAACCCTTCATTATGATGATGAAGTTACATATGCAGTAAAACGTCTTACTGAAGCCATAGCCCCAGCTTTAACTATTGGATTGGCCGTCATAATTGGTTTTTTTGCTCTATCAATATTTGGGCCTATGGCAGATTTAACACGGATTCTTAAATAGAAAAAATAAGAAAAAAAATAGAAAAGATTGACAAGTATAAATGAAAACATTAATATTAACCTAAATGCATGCGCATTAATAGATACCTTAAAGGTAAATATTAGTAAGGAGGTTTTTAAAAGGAGGTTATGATGGAAAAACTTAAGAAAATGTTCAGAAATGAGCAAGGATTTACACTCATTGAAATTATCGTCGTGCTGATAATTCTAGGTATTCTGGCAGCAGTGATTATGCCCAAATATTTTAATTTGGAGCAGGAAGCTGGTAGAAAAGCCGCTCAAGGTGTAATCGCAGAGTTACAAGCACGAGGTAACTTGCTGTATGCCAATGCTATTATGGCTCAAGGTAATGCAAAGGAAAACTGGAATCAAGGCGTTAATGATGAGCTATTGAGTGGACTGGAAAGTGATGATGATCCATACAAAGTAGAATTGAATGGTGATAATAGCACAATTACGATCAATGGATCGTCCCAGGAGGAGCCGATAAGATTTAGATACAATGAACCGGTGTTTGAAGGTAATGATCTAAAAGGTCCTGAATTTCATTGGATGGAACAGGATTAATAACGCACCAGCCCATTTATCTGATATATCTTACCCAAACAATTGCAGATTTATCAAATGCTCTGTCCAAACAGTGTGATAGGGCATTGATAAATATGCAATAAAATAGTTAATACGAACATTTTATTCAAATAATACTTCCAAACTTATAATCATCAAATATAGACTGAAAATTGAAATTTTTCAAAATATAGATGACAAATTTAAATCGACCAACCATAAAATGGTGTCTAATAATGGACGGTATAAAAATGAGAAGTCACCGCTTAATAAATGATAAATCTGCATACACATTATTTGAAATACTGGTTGTTCTCATTTTAATAGGTATTGTAAGTGGTGGAATCTCATCAAAAATAAGTACAAAACAATCAAATTATGAAATTCTGGCTGAAGCATATAATATCAGATCAACAGTTCGTTTGCTTCAGGCAAAAGCAATGCAGTACTTTGAACAAAAATTATATGCAAATACAGAAATGAGAGATGATTATCTTTGGGGTATTCAAGTTTTAAGAGGTAAAACGCTGAGACTGGTCAGTAAATCTTATAAATCGAATAAGCTTGAGGCGTTCGATCTAAAGGAACCTGTATGGACTGATGAAAACATTTATTCGTCACATAATAAATCCATCACCTATAAATTAACAAATCCCTGTGTTATTAACGAAGAAGTTTTTTTTGATGCACTGGGAAAACCGGTTAACAGAGAAGGTGAACAATGTAATCGATCTATCCAGATCAAAGTTTCTTCATCAGATACTAATAAGACAGCAAGTGTTTTTATAAACAGAACGGGACGTGTTACGATTCAAAGAGATTAAGAAAGGAAAAGTAATGAAATCAAAATCAGGATTTACACTCTTTGAGATAGTTATCACGCTACTTGTAATAGTTTTTTTTATTTCGTATATGATACCGGTGATGGGCTTGTCTATTTTTAGATATGATCGGGCCATAGCGGATCTGCAAGAAATGATAGATATGAAAATGGTGATCGAAAATATTACCCATGATTATGTCAACCGTTGCTTTGAAGAGCCTGAATTTGACCTTCTGGTTCTAAGTAATCGAATTGGACAGTCCAACTCATATGTAAACAGAGTTGGATCTCCGCCTTCCTATTATCCCTATGGCTATGATGGTCAAAAATATATACCATACTTTGTACAATACAATGAATTTGTTAAAGAGACAGAACTTGAAAAAAAGGTTCATTTGATCCGGGATTATTCATCAAATGGCAGGATGTTGTTGGTTACCATACAACCCCAAAGGTTTTCAAATACCAGTTTGACTGTTTTATTTACAGAAAAATAATGCGATGCAAATACTATGAAAAATATTGTTTATCAATGTAATAAAGGATTTACTCTTTTAGAGATAACAGCAACCTTGATGATAATTGCTGTAATATCTGGGCTCGCAGGCTTGTCGATTGTGAATTACATTGATGCATATACCCTGCACAAACAGCATACAGAAATAGCCCAGGAGGCGCGTCTGGTCATTAATCGTCTGATAAATGAATTTGTACATATCACGGAAATGCGCAGTGGCACTGAAAAGGAAATCGTGTTTTGTTCTCGTTTTAATAATCTGAAAGATACAAATATTTCTTATCAAGATAAGGCAATTAAAATTAATAATGTAATTTTTGCTGATAATGTCAGCACTTTTAAAATTAGATATCTTTCTGGTGTTAAAGTGTTTGATAGAATTACATCTCATAACATGTGGGTGAATCAATGGACAGAGAGCCAATCAACATCCATACAATTTGACATCTCATTTGAAATCAATCCAGTATTATTCAATCGTAAAAGAACATACGCAATCAATTTTACAAATATAACCGTAGTTCCCAGAACTCTGGGAGCCCTTGAATAATCAAGGAGGTCTGCAATGAAAAATAACCAGGGTGCTTTAATTATAACTTTTATCGTATTTTTTACAATGGTTGGGATCTTGGCATCATCACTTGCTTATTTTTTACAAAATGTCCCATATGCTATAAAATCTGTCAATAGCGTGGAACAGAGTTACTATCTCGCAGAATCTGGATTAAGATACGTTTTAATGAAAATTAAGGAAGGTAATGATTACAATGAACTTAAAGATAAATACGAATATGGTGAACGTGTCATTCATATTCCCAAAACCGCTGCACGTCATATTCAAAGGGATAGCCTTGTTGGTAACTTTTCGTTAAAATTTAATAAGGGAGAACTCCAAAAACGTAGAGATATGTTCATTCATTCATATGCAATGGTTGATACAGATACATTTGTTGAATCCAAAAGACAATTGAATGCAGAATATGATGATCCAAATGATTTTAATATTGATTTTAGCGAAGATCACTTTGATCAAGATGCAAGTGACCGTGATAGAATTTGGAATTTAACCGATAGTTTTTCAGCCAAAATTGGTTCAGTTTCTTCGATTCCCTCACTCCTGCTGAAATCCAATCAACAGCAAAACTGGGTTCTGGCGAGTTTGAATTGGGGTAAAAATGACAAATTACCTGACTTACGATTGTATCAATACGTCATCACAAAAGTTTTAAGTTATAAAATTCAGATAAAAATTAATTGTTATCCGGTTTATGGCCAAAAAGGAAGAGATTTTATGGCGGGTTTAAATTTCAGGGTCATGAATTCCACACGGTCCGGTCGAAAGGATGAGCGAATTGAATATTATGGCATTTCCTTGTTTAAATCTGCGGGAAGACAACAGGGAAACCCGCCTTGTTGGTTAATACCTGATTCGAATGACTGTAGACAACATTTAGGAGAATCTTTTCTATTTGAAGGCGAGGATGGCATATGTCAAGAAGACCCCAGCGCGAGATGCCTGAAACCCAACATGCCATATGTAATTTTTTGGGTAAAGACTCTGAATAGTGACAATATTGAATTATTGGCTTATAGTCATTTGAGGGATCTTCAGGATGCTGACAGCTATACTGAAAACTTGAAAGGATATGGTTATGGTTTTAAGGACTGGCTGAATATCGGTTTATTTTTAAAAGAAAAAGAATCTGCCGGTCAAAAAATCAATGAAGCCCAAATTGGTCTTCGTGCAACAAACGAAAAAAACTGGACATTTCCTTTAAAGCTTAGGTTTGCTAAAGTGAGCCAAAACGATCCTGGCAGTACTACAACATTCAGTGATCGAACACTGGTTTCCAGAGACCTGTCCATTGTCAATCAAACACCTCCGGATGAAATTGGTTTCCATGCGTTATACGATAATCGGATTATATCATCATACTATAAATATAATATCTATTTTAGAGATTTCCTGCTTGATTGTCATGGTGAGTATTGCCCGGAAAAATCGACTAAATTGTATGTTCAGTTTTAGGAATCTATTTGACTTCCAGACAAGGCTCCGCTAAATAAAGCTTCGATTGCGGCAATTAAATCCATTTTCCAGGAAATATTCATACTTGTATCACTGGCAATCAGGCAACCTTCAGAAGCCATAATTGTATCCACAATTTCCAGATGATTCTTGCGTAAAGTATTTCCTGTTTCTGTATTCTCAATGATCAGATCGGCATCTTCAGGAATTAAAGATTCTGTCGCACCGTAGGTCATGATAATTCGATAGGGATATAATTGTTGCCTAAGGGCGTAATTATCTGCAATATATACATATTCTGATGCAATCCTCATGGGCCGGTTTGGAGAATCTTTTCGAAATTCCTGTAAAAATTGATCAAGTGTGTTTCCCATATCCTTATGCGCGGCAGCAACAATACGTACCTTGCCAAATCCAAGCTTTAACCTTTCAACAACCGGGCTGCCTGGAAATCTTAAACGATGTTCTTTGCACCAGTCTGTGCCTGTCACAGCCAGATCGAAATTTGAGTTGGCAACATGTGATGGCATATCTTGCGGACGAATGACCTTCGCAGCAATTTTTTCAGGATCAGGAAGTAAAGATAGTGCCTGATCAGATTTGCAGATGAGTTTTGGACGACGTTCCAAACGATTTTTTTCATAGCCTTCGAAAAAAATGCCAGAATTTTCTAAGAATGGTACCAGATGATTCATCTGATGACCATCAGGTAAGGCCAGATTCAATTTATCGGGTATTCCTGCCATTAGTTTGCCTCCAACGCAAATAGATATTTTAATACAGGCGTTAAATCCTTTGATTGATATGCATGGGAATTAACGACCAGACATAAATTTACATCAAATAGTTTTTGTAGTGCAATCAATTGGTTTTTTCGAAGCATGTTTTCATCATTGGTTTTTAAAATTGCCAGATGGGCATGTTCAGGCGGATAGGCCTCTGCACTGCCCCATGCAGAAAAAATCTTGAAGTGTTTTAATCGCTGACGGATTGCAAAATTCTCAGCAAGATTTGGATACTCACTGACAATTTCTATAAACTCACAGATATTGTTAAGGTCTGACAGTTGATTGATATTTCCACTTGAACCGCAGCACACAAAAACAGACTGACTGGACGGCCCAATGGGAAATAATATTTGCAAACTGGATGCACTAAATCGAACGGTATATTCTTCAATCCAATCTTTTCCACAAAAACCAATATCATAATTACCGGCAGCGACCTGTAAGGCCACATCCTTCTCGGCCATAATCTTTGCACGAACTGGCAACTGTTGTTGAACATTGGGTCTGTAAGTTCTATTGTCAGAACGGTAACCATCAATAGGAAATTGTATGCGCTGAAGCTGTTCAGACAAATATGGTAAGGCATCACCTTTGGGTAGAGAGAGCCCAATTTCACGATTATCCATTGTCTTCTCCCAAAACATAATTCAATATGTGCTTGTTTAAAGATTGTTCATGTAAAAACTGATAGCCGCCATCAAACCGCTCATGATCAACTTCAATCACTGCACCATATTGTGCATAGTTATCCTGTTCAATTTTTGTGAATGTCAATGATGCGGTAAACTGCATGTCATCCAATATGTCGGAAAGTAATTGTCCAATTTTGATAGATTCAGATGCCAGTTTATTGATATAAATAGCAATATGAGGTTTCACAGACTGTTCTTGATTTTTGCCAGACAACTGTTTGATTATATTCTTGGCATACAGTGCAAAGCCAATTGATGGGATGCAATCTTGAACAATCGTGTCATCTTGTTTGTTCAACAATCGAAACATTTCAAGTGCCAGTTGATCATACCGGCCACCAGCGCATAAAATTTCTGCATTGGATTTTCGCTTTGGTTCAGAAAAAATTTGAAACTGTATGCCTGTATAATAGTTGAGATTGCCAATTAATGAGAAATCAAGGGTGTAGGCACAGTTTATACGGTCCAGTTGTTCACATACTGCCAGCAATCGTTCCATATCATCCGTAATGGATTTAAATTCCGGTCCATTCAATAATTGGAAAATATTTTTTAAGTAATTTGCGGAATTTCCTTTTATTTCTAATAGTTTAAGTAATACAGAGCCTTTATCAACACCAGCTAACATACTTTTGACATGATCCAGACGTTGTTTTTTGATTTCGTCCAGTAGTTGTATCTGCTGATCTTTTGAAAAAATTAGTGTCTGAACAATGTGTTGAATAATTAATGGATATGAGAGAAATATATGGCGGTTATCAAAGCCCAATTCTTCTAAAATATCCTGGGCCATAAAAATTGTTTCAATATCTGATGTGACTGATGGGTCTCCAATATTTTCGATACCACATTGCCATCGCTCGGAAATATTTTCGCCCGTATCAGACCATTCAAAGTGATTTTCTACATAGCATAGCTTTTGTTTCAATTGAATGTCATACAAATTTTTTGCATAAAAACGGACAACAGAAGGTGACGAATCCGGCTTTAACACAACACGTTCACCAGACCAGCCATCCCAGTCCAGAAAAGAATACATTCTTCTTAAGCGATTTGGACTGAGTGTGCCAAGAGCAGTATAAATATGAAGGGGCTGTACGGTGCCGGTTTTTATCTCGTTGTAACCAAATTGACGGCATCTTTTCATGAACACACTTTCTATGGTTCGAAAATATTCAATTTCCTGAATTGCCAGGTCGTTTGGTTTTCTAAGTTTATTCATTGTCTCTCCAGATAGCGAGCCAAAAGACTCAAATTTCTAATTAATTAACTGTTTGTCCGGTCGATCCATAGAGCGTACCGCCCGCACATGAAATTCATCAATTAAGTTATATGAAATACAATTGGAAATCCCACGCAAAAAGCTGATATACCAGGGAAGGTTCTTACCATCATAGTTACAGGAATCGGAACTTCCAACAATACCCTGCTTTTGAGAAAAAAAACTCGAAATATAAAGTCCTTGACGAGAATGGCGGGGTTCTGTCAAGGTAAGTAATTCTTCCAGCGTGGGCAATCGCCAGTTTGAATATCCAGAGAATTTGCGATTGTTGAGGCGATCAATATATTCGGGTGCTTTTTTCCATGAAACCATTTCCCGCGTACCCGACTTTTGCCACATCAATTGGGTTTCATTATCTGTAATTGTTCCATTTCGATTATCAACAAATCGATTGGGATAGCCGCCATTGGGATTGAATTGGGCTTCATAAAAATTAAATTTCTGTATCATATCAATGACTTGTTTTTTTGTATATGTCATTGGTGTTGATCTTAAATATTTTTTGGTATCATCTTTAAGCGTCATAGGATCAACTGATGCAATCATATTTTCCGTCTTCTTGTTCTCCTCCACGTCTGTTTGCTTTTGTGTCTGACTGTTCTCATGCGTTGATTCATCCTCAGGTTTTGAAGATATTTCAGATTGTTTATCGATTACCTGTTCTGTTTTTTTTTGCGGCTCAGGTTTAATTTCTTCAATTTTATGTTCAGGCGCAGGTGTAACCGACTCATTTAGTGATTGAGCATCATCTACGTCAATCTGCGTTTTTTCAGAAGCTTTATCCGTAATAGATTCACTATCAATTGCCTGGCTTTCAGATTCTTCCTGAACATTTGGCTCTGTAACTGTTTCTGGTAGTTTTTCAGAAACAGCTTCAACTGACGCACTTTGTTTTGTGGGCTCAACTTCACTCGTTGTATCGGCGTAATAAACAAATAGCCCATAAGCGATAGCTCCCAGCAAAACCATTGCAAGACATATAATCAGTAAGCGTTTTGGCTTTTCAGAAGATGTTTTCTCAGTCTCAATTTTTTCATCACTATCTTCGGCTGCAGGGGGGCTTTCCTTTTCGTGTTTGCCTTCAGACTCAGAGTCTTCATCATGGATGGGACTATCCTGTCGATTTGCATCAGCTGACTTTTCGTCATCTTTCTGTTCCGACTCAGAAGCCATTGGAACAGTTTGAACAGTATGGCAGGATTTACATCGAACTTTTTTACCCTTAAACTTTGCCGATACTCGAAACGTTTTTCCGCAATTACAGCAGGAAAAACTTATTTTTTCAGTTTGCTTGTCAAGTTCCTCAGCCGAAATTTCCGGAACAGAAAGAACTTTTCCACACGTACACTTCGCTTTCTTGTTGGCATAACTGTCTTTAACCTGATAGGTTTTACCACAAGTGCATTTTACCGTAATCATGGTACATCCTTATTTGTGCATTAATATCTTATAAAAAGATTCAATTAATTTCGAATAATACATTCTTTCACCCATGGCATAATCAATTCTTGATATGCCTTCAAATCAATTGATTCCGTTTGTTTTTGATCTAAGAAAAAATCAGGATCCAATATTTGGGATGAATATACAAATTTTTGAAGAACAAACCGTTTTGCTCCTTCAACATAAGGTACTATTTTATGTATAACTGATTCATCAACAATGGGTTTCATGCAAGTTGTACGAAATTCGTAATCCACATTTGAATCCAGTATTAATTGTATACTGGCCTTGATTGTATCCAAATCAACATTTTTTGATATATACTTTGGGTATCGATCAGGCGACGTTTTGAAATCCATTGCAATATAATCAATGAGGCCATTGTACAGTAAATTTTGCATAACATTGGGATAACTACCGTTGGTATCCAGCTTTATCATGAATCCCATACTTTTAATTTGTTGACATATACGAAGCAATGATTTGGTCAGTGTGGGCTCTCCACCAGATAAAACAACGCCATCTATTAGATTTTTACGTTTTTCTAAAAATGAAAAAACAATTGATTCTTCAACCATGTTTGTATTTGGTGCTGAAACAGAAAAAATTTGTGCCGGGCCAGAAACCAGTTCTTTGTTATGACAGTAAGGACATCGAAAATTGCATCCTTTAAAAAAGATAACAGAACTGATTTTTCCAGGATAATCAATTAATGAATTTTTAATAAACCCACCAAATCGCATGGTTCAGTCTTTCTTTTAATGATCTTGACAATACCGTATGTCAGGATGTTTTGGGATCATTTGCTAAAAGAGAGTTCAGGTCGTCTTGAGAAAAAAAGTTATCATCAGCATCTGTATCATTTGGGGCTGTTTCAAAAATTTCTTGCAGACGTTCACTGATATTCTTTTGTGTCTGGATAATACCATTTGAGATACTTTCTAAAAACGGATTCAATAATTGTGATATTTGTTTTGTCATACCTGTCTCCTATAAGCTGAAACTTTCTGTTCGACCGGCAAATATTTTTCTGAGTTTTGGTTTCTCAATTTTTCCGGTTGGATTTCTCGGCACCTGATCAAAAATAATTTTTCTGGGCCGCTTGTATCGAGGCAGGGCTTCACAGTATACCTCAATATCTTCTCGAGAAACAGTTTTTTGAGGTTTCGTCTGAATAATCGCCGCTGTAATTTCTCCCAGACGAGGGCTTGGTAAACCGATGACAGCAACATCCTGAATCGCCGGGTGCTGCTGCAAGAAATCTTCAATCTCAACCGGGTAAATATTTTCCCCACCGGTGATAATGACATCTTTTTTCCGATCAATGAGCCAGATAAAACCATCATTATCTCTGCGGGCAATATCACCCGTCATTAACCATCCGTCCCGAATCACTTCACGTGTTGCTTCAGAATTTTTATAATATTCCCGCATTACACCAGGCCCTTTAATGGCCAGTTCACCAGGAGTATCAGGCCCAACCGGATGACCGGATTCATCCATAATTGTTATTTCCCAGTCAAAGCCAGGAATACCAATTGCACCTACTTTGTGCATATTTTCAACACCCAGATGAACACATCCCGGACCTGTTGCTTCAGTCAGGCCGTAATTGGTATCATATTGATGATGTGGAAAAATTTTTGTCCATTCATGAACCAGACTGGGCGGAACTGGCTGGGCACCAATGTGCATGAGCCGCCACTGGGATAATTCGTAATGATGCAATTTGACATCACCGCATTCTATTGCAAATAAAATATCAAGTGCCCATGGCACCAGAAGCCAGACAACTGTGACATTTTCTTCAGAGATCGCCTCCAAAATCCATTTGGGTTGAATCCCTTTGAGTATCACTGCTTTCGCACCAACTATAAAATTTCCAAACCAGTGCATTTTGGCACCGGTGTGATATAAAGGCGGAATGCACAAAAAATTATCGTGATGCGTTTGATGATGATGCTGATTTTCGACATAACATGCAAATTCCAGATTGCGATGTGTTAACAATGTTGCTTTTGGTGTGCCTGTTGTGCCTGATGTAAAATACAGTGCGGCGGGATCTGTGATTTCAATTGATATTTCTTTTAATTGTGGCCTGAGTATGGATTGACTCTGAATAATATAATTATAAAAAACTGCAAATTTTGGGCAGTCCTGTTTTTCCCCAACAAAGACATATATTTTTACCTGTTCGTCCAAAGATTTTTTTACCGCATTGACGCGTTCAATAAATTCTTTACCAAAAATAAATACTTTGGCTTCTGCAGTTTCTGTACACTTAAGAATCGTTTTTTCCAAAAAACGAAAATTTAAAGGAACTGCCCATGCACCGGTTCTTAATATCCCAAAATATATTGGAAGCCAATCAAGGCAATTGGTCATCAGCTGGACAACTCGATCACCCTTTTTAACGCCTTTTGATATCAAAAATGACGCCAATTGATCGGATATTTCATCAAAGGTTTGCCAATTGATCTCATTGCGAAGATTATGTGCCGGATCGCGTTCAATGAGTGCTGTTTCATTTCCATATAATCGTGCGTTCCGTGCCAGTATTTCTGTAATTTGCATACTTGCCTTCTTATTTACTTTTTTTTTTCGGAGCTGACAAAAGTATTAATTAAATCTGTAATTATAGCAAAAAAAATGCAAAAAAAGCAAGCACAATAGATTAAGTCTTGTAAAAAAGTATGCAATTATCAATTAAACGGGTTTTTCCAATCTTTACAGCCATTGCCATCAGACAATCTTTCTCAATGGATGATATATCAATTAATGTATGAGGATCACATATTTTTATGTATTCTATGGATGTTTCCGGCTGTGGTGCAATCATTTGTTGGGCTTCTGTAATTATTTTTTCAACATCAGTCATACCTTGCACAACTTTTTGCTGTGAAAGCGTTAACGCTTTATTTAAATACAAGGCTGACTGACGTTGTTGTTTAGAAAGAAAAACATTGCGTGAACTCATCGCCAATCCATCATCTTCACGAATAATGGGACACCCGACAATTTGAATATCAAAATTTAAATCATATGCCATTTGACGAATAACAGCTAACTGTTGGAAGTCTTTTTCACCAAAAAAGGCCATATGCGGTTTGACAATATTAAACAGTTTCGTCACAATTGTTGCAACACCGCGAAAATGTGATGGACGATGAAGGCCGCATAAATGATTTGGTAATTCATTCAGGTTGATAAAGGTTTGATAATTCGTACCATATAAATGCTTTTCAGTGGGTGTAAAGACCATATCCACACCGGCCTGTTCTGCTGCGTCCAAATCTTTGGGCAAATCATTTGGATATATAGATAAATCCTCCTGAGGGCCAAATTGGGTGGGATTGACAAAAATACTCAGCACGACAAAATCTGTTTGCCGGCGCGCCGCTTTTAAAAGTGAAACATGACCATCATGCAAATACCCCATCGTTGGGACAAATCCAATGCGTTGGTCATTTTTTCTGATACCATCTGAAATATTTTGAACTTCTTCTGGTTTTTGAATAATTTTCATGTGTTTCTCCATTATTAATTATATTTTGACACAATTAACGCGCAATTTTGTCCGCCAAACCCGAAATTTTCCAATAAAACTGTATTAAAGGGTTCTTTAACAGGGGATTTAACAAAATTGATTGCTTGATGACATGGATGTCTCAAATTCCTGATTTCAGGAAGATAATGATGATGCATGCAGACCAGACTAATCGCAAGTTCTGCCGCACCACAGGCAGCCGCTAAATGTCCTATCCATGATTTAAGCGCAATAACTCGCGGTTTGCCTGAGGCAAACAGATCATCAAGCAATTGAACTTCCATGCGATCATTTAATTGTGTACCTGTACCATGGGCAACAATTATGTCAATTTCATGATTATTCATGCAGGCATCTTCAAGTGCCATTGAGACAGCTTGTTTTGCATAAATACCTTCAGGATGGGGATCAGTCATCCGGTATCCATCAATAGATGCACCAAATCCATTAATTTCTGCAACAATCGTAGCACCGCGATGTGTTGCATGTGTCAGAGATTCGAGAACAAAAAGAGCAGCCCCTTCACCAGGAACAAATCCCTGCCTGTTTTGATCAAATGGCCGGCTGGCCAGTTCAGGAAAATCTTTACCGCAATAAACAGAATGCGCTTTCTTGTAGCCAATTAATGCCCCGCTATTCAATCGAGAATCCCCACCGCCGGCTACAGCAACATCAAGAATGCCATACTTTATTTTATGATAAGCATTACCAATAGCATGTAATGAAGCTGCACAAGCTGTCCCCAGTGTTGCGCATTCGCCATGAATTCCGGTCAACTGAGCAATAATAGATGCTGCTGTATTGGGTAAAAATTTCAATAGCCAGAGTGCCTGAACTTTAGACCATTGGGCTGTTCCATTATAGATTTTCGGAAATTCCTTTTCAATGTCCAGATAGGGGCCCGCACCAATAAATAAGCCAGCATTTGTCAATACATTCTTGTCTAAACGGGCATTATTTATTGCCATTAATGCTGCTGCAACACAAAAGCATGCACCTGAATTCAAATAGCGACGATTTTTAAACTTACCAGTATAATCCAGAATGTTAAAATCTTTGACCGGACAGACCACACAGTCTGGATCTGCATTCGATCTCTCAAAATTTGTCTGCCTGGTTTTTAAAGCGGATATGATTTGATCATTATCGCTACCTAATGATGTAATCGAACCAGTTCCGGTAATAACAACGCGATTGAACATTACGACTAAATCTCACTATAAATTGTTGATACAGGTTTTCTGGATGGCATGTCCGGTGATTCATCTGGAAATCCTGCAGCGATAAAACATTTAAGGTTCATATTTGAAAAAATCGGCATTTTTCCAAGATCTGGAACAAAGATCAGTGGACCGGTGAGAATACAGGTGCCCAAACCCATCTGTGTTGCTTTAAGTATAAATAATTGAATTGCCAATCCCACTGAAATATCATCACTGTTCATTTGAAAATTTCCAGTCAGTCCTGCATTGATCAGGCTGGTATTGAAATCTTCATGTGATTGATATTCTACACCCACAGCAAATAGCCAAGGCGCGTCAAACATGAAATCTGAGAATCGAAAATAGGTATTTACCTTGTTTTTTAATTGTTTTTTTAAGCCCAGCATGTTAATTTTCATGACCAGGTGATCACGAGAAATACTGATATTGTCACGAATCAGTTGTTTTTTATTTTCCGATACAATTCTTGCAAAACGCACGGGTTGTTTATTTGATGGTGATGGTGCCTGTGACGCACATGTAATCAAATCTTCGATCCACTCGCTAGGCGGCACAGTTGTCTTAAATTTGCGAATGCTTCTCCTTTGTTTTATCAACAGATCCAGGTCATGCAGTTTTTGAAAGCTGGCAAGAGACATAATGGATAAGGTCCTTTACTTTTAATACAGGCCCATTTTCAAGATCACACATTATCTGGTTTATTCGATCTGATAAAAGATAAGGGTACTTTTCCTGTATTATTTTCCCGGGGTTGTTTTCAATATCTTTGTCCAAAAAAATGCGAAGTTGTCTGAAAAAGAGATCATCCTCGTTAACTGTAATATCGAAAGCCTGATTGATACTGACTGCAAGCTCTAATAAATCTATTGACTCAGCATTCAGTTCTCTCATTAAATATGTCTCTGGCGTGATTTCATCTTTTTCAATATCCAATATATCGCACAAAATATTGTAAATGGTGTCTTGGATATTCATGATAAATAACGTCCTTTTATAATTTTTTTATCTGTACTATATTAAGAACCTTTCAAAAGTCAATACGTATTCACTCATGAATGAGTGGTTATCCATTTGCAAAATTCGGACAAGTCTTACAGGTCAGAGCGGTCTGACCTGAAAAACTTGTCTGAATTATAAAAAGTAAGGAAATTATTTTTCGAACATCCCTTAATAATTCTTCCAGGAGGAAACTGTTATCAGAAACGCATTGTTATATCTATTATTATTATCATTCTGTATTGCGTCCCAAACTACGGCGCAATCAACAATTTATGATGCATCACAGGGCCGATGGGTTGCCGGAGGTATATTGACAGGAGTTGTGTACGATTCACAAAACAACGGTCTTTCTCAGGCTTGCGTCTATGCGTTTTCATCACCCTGTGGTGCTGTCCGACTGAAAAGCGTGACAACAAGTTCTAATGGCACCTTTGAAATTTCCGGTTTAGCTCCCCAATCCTATTATTTGTTTACTGATGCCTCATGCCGAAAATCACAAAACCTGATCAATATCTGGTGGAATGGCGATACTGGCACTACCGAATGTAATAAGGCCGCATCCGTGAGCATTCATCAGGGAGAAACAAAATCTCATATTAATTTTAAATTGGCTTCCGGGAATAAAATAGAGGGCCTTGTCATTGATCAAAATGGCAATCCCATACCTGATGCTTGTATCGCTGCAACCAGTCAATGTGCAACACAATGGTACTGCGGCAGCCAAACCAATATGAAGGGTATGTTTATTATTCAAGGCTTGTCTGCGGATGTTTTTTATCTGCAAATCAATCCACAGTGTAGTTATAATCATCGTATTAAAAATACAATATGGTGGGCCGGAACCAATCGGATAACATTCAATTGTCAGGAAGCGGTATCTCTTTTTGTAAAAAATACCCAACATATTTCAGATGTTGTTTTTCAAATAACGATGCGTCCCGCTTTAAGTGGCCGTGCCTTTAGCAAAACACAAACACCCATTTCTAATGTATGTGTTAATATCAAGGGCTTTTGTGCAAATGAATGGTATGATAGTGCAATCACTGACAATCGTGGTTTTTTTTCATTTGATGACATTCCTGATGGAAAATATTATTTAAAAACATCGGTTTCCTGTCAAAAACCACAGAAATACATGGATTTCTGGTGGAATTCGCATGGTGGGGATATATCCTGTCAGAATGCTGAAGCAATCCATGCCAATTCCCAGTCATATGACTTTACTTTACAGACAGGCAATATGATTCAAGGGGAAGTATATGATCAAAACCATCACCCTTTGCCAAACACTTGTGTGCTTGCGGGTAATAAATGTGCGCACAATAATTTCAGAAAAGCCATTACCAATGAAAAAGGACAATATCATTTTATTGTGCCAGATGGTCAATATTTTTTAAAAACTGATGCAAGCTGTGACAGCCAAAACTATTACATGGATTTGTGGTGGAACAATCACAAAAATTCATTGGACTGTCAAGAGGCTCAATCCATTCAAGTATCAAATAATCAAACACAAAAGCATGTCAATTTTTTTCTGAAGTCGGGAGGCATCTTAACCGGCAAAGTGCTTTCCCGAAAACAAACGCCATTGCCAGACGCCTGTATTGCGATCACACATGACTGCGATCAAGCATCAATGGTCATCGGTCATACAGATAAAAGCGGAAAATTTTCTACCGTAATTCCTGAAGGGACATATTATGTTAAAACTGATTATAATTGTATCATCCAAAACCAGATTCAAACGCAACAGACTTTTTTGGATCAATGGTGGGGAAAAAAACAAGGTGTATCCCTATGTCAGAAAGCTGATCCGGTTATCATTCGTTCTCAAAAAACATACAAATCATTAGATTTTGCTCTAACATCAGGCAGCATTCTTTCTGGTCGCGTTATGAATATTGCGGGTCAGGCAATTGCAAATATTTTAGTTCTTGTATATGACGAATCCGGGCAAGGTGTTGTTGAATCCGTATATACGCATAAAACAGGCATATTCCAAATCGTTGTTCCATCTGGGAGCTATCTCATTCGTGCAATGCCATCAAAACATCGCATACCTGTCTATTATATTGACCAATGGTGGGATGAACGTTCCGGAAGTGTTCATATTCAAGGGGCAAAAAAAATATTAATTAAAGACAATCAACATCGAAAACATATTGTATTTAAGCTTCAAAAAGGCGGTGCTGTAACAGGAATGGTGTTCACGCCAGAAGAGTATCCCCTTGAAAATATCCGCATTATTGCCAGTGATCCACAAAAGGACATTATTTGGGCAGATTCAAAAACAAATCAGCATGGTCAGTTTGTTATTTCTGGAATTCCTGAAGGCCTTCAGATTATATATTTTGATCCCAAAACGGGTCATCCGCATTTTTTATCCCATTGGACGCTGGGTGCATTAACTGAACATCAGGTGAATATTGTTTCAGAAAAAATTATACATGTGCCTGCCTTTATTTTGCCAGAAGGCGGTGCAATCAGCGGAAAAATTATTACCAAAACAAATGCCCCCCTTGCCGGTGTATGCGTGACAGCGGTTCAAAAATGCGGGGATATCTGCTTTGGTCAGGCAAAAACTGATGATCAGGGAAAATACATGATTAAAGGACTTCCTTCAGGCAGTTATTATGTGCAAACAAATATTTCATGTAAAGATTTTCCCGGGGATTATATAGATATGTACTGGCGCGAAAATGGCGGCACACCGGTTTGTAAAAACGCAGCAACCATTCCTGTTCAAAAGAACCATACTGTTGGACAAATTGATTTTTCTTTGTCAAAAGATATTTCCTTTGTCGGCAAAATTACTGATACTTCCGGTTCGCCTGTTGAAAATGTGTGTGTGGTTATTTCTGACCAATGTGGTCATGAATGGGCAGGTGAAGCCATATCTGATAAACAGGGTGAATTTGTCGTGACAGGTATTTCACCAGGTCTCTATTATTTGCATACTGAAGCATCCTGTTATCAGGATCAACCCTATGTGGATCATTGGTGGCATTCGACCCAGCCTGTATTGGTATGTGAATCTGCCGAACCAGTTGAATTGGTAAACAGCAATATGAAAGTCCCGATTCTGTTTAAATTACCAGAACAAACGTCTCAAGTGTTCGAATCTGAATCACATGCCCAACTGGTTGATGGAAAATATGTTGAAAACGTTGAAGGTGGGAAAGTAATCATCAATATTCATGATAATTTATTGGATATTGGTGTCGAAGGCGTTGCCCTGGAAAATGTGCTTAAAATTATTTCAAAATACACTGGTATTAAAGTTTTGTTATTCGGTACGTTGAAAGATAAAATTTACTTTGAAAAAAAACAATCCAAACTGGATGAAATCCTGCTGGATTTAATTAATGGCAGGGCGGGCCATATTTTTATCTATTCTCCTGATCGGCTGATGACATCTTATATATTCTCAAAGGATGGCCAACTCAAAGGCAAGTCGTTATCTTCAAATACAATGAGTGAGCCTTCTTTTCCATTAAATATGGATAAGCCCATGAGCGTCATGCAGGCTGATGAAATTGAAAATATTTTGAATGCCAATGGCCGGGTTGAAGAAAAAATTCATACATTGGGGGCGTTGATTGGTTATTTTGATAGTGAAAACGCCTTGAATCTCTTACAAATATCTCTGAATGATCAAGATGAGGAAGTCCGGATGATGGCAATCAGTGTCATGAATGATTTAAAAGAAAACCATTTGGCAGTAAATGATTTAACAAAATCTTTAGACAAAGATACGAGTCCGGCAGTCAGAGCCCTTGCAGCGGAAGCTTTGGGAGAAATTGGCGACAAAAGTGCGATACGACCCTTAATGGAAGCACTCAATGACCGTGATGCAGGGGTTCGCGATACTGTAAGGCGGGCAATACAAAACATTCAGGGGCGACCCATGTAACGCTGTGCGTTTAACACAAACAAAATATTTTTTAAATAAAAGGATTGATGATACAAACAAACAAATTGACTTGATTAGGAATACTTAAGGAATTCTTGGAAAATAAGTTCCCCATTTAATATATTGAATTCCCATTTTTGAACCTGGATTACGCTGAAGAAGATGAATAAGATGAAATCAAACACTTTTAATTCATCTTATTCATTTTTTTCTGTGTAATCCAGGTTCAAAATGAATAGAATTGACTCTTTCAGAAATGAGGAACTTATTTTTTTTGCATTCCTTAGACAAGATATGAATAGACGTTTTGGTGAGATTGATAAACGTTTTGAAGCTATTGATAAACGTTTTGATGGAACAGACAGAGATATCGATGACTTAAGATCCTAATGGATAACCTACCTTGAAAATGATTTTAAAGAAAAAGTTATTCCGCTGCGGGAACACTATTCAATGAAATCTAACGATTATGAGGAGCAACGAAAATACGCTTGAAAAGGAGATTCTAGCCCTGAAAGCACTAATTAACTGAAACTAATTTTTTTAAGAAAGACTTTCAGACGCTTTGTTGATCTGGATTTCAGATATTTAAAGCGTGCTAATTGTTAATGGGATGGAAGTAAGGTAGGATGGTATTATGTCGAAGATACATGACATATTGCATATATTTCGCCATAACAAATTTTTGAGGATAGAATTTCAATACTGGCTTTCTTTAGTTCTGATTCAAAGATTTCATAGGTATATTCAATGAAATGTGTAGGGTCCAGACGATATTCCATGCCCAGTTGTTTTTTATATATGACAATCCATTCGCGATTGATCATGGGAACACGAATCAGAAATTTCTTATGCCGGAGAGTGGCCCAATTGACGTTTTGAACGAGTGCTTTTAAAAATGAAACTCTATTGTCAATATGTTCCAGTACATTAGAGAGTGTTATACAATGTATGGGTTGACAGATTTGGTAGTCAAATTCAGTGGCATCCGCACAAAAATATTGAATATTTTTTAAAGGATAGTTTTGTTTGGCTTTTGCAATACTTTCAGGAGATATTTCAATTCCATAGACAAGGGAGGCCTTGTTTGCCAAAAGTGCTGGCATCGCGCCATCGTTTGATCCAATATCCAACACGACCCAATTGGATTGGATGTTGGAAAGAAACCATTCTTTATATCTCAGTATTTCGTGTTTTGGGTGTCTTCCATTGTTCAGTTGGGCGGCCATCAATCCGGACCATTTGTAACTAAAGGAATGCAGTTTTAACAGAAAACCAATGCTGATTCTTGCTATAAAACTGTTTAGTATAACATGTTTAATAAATTTTTTGAATTTTTTCATGGCATGGAACATTCTTTGAACAAATCGGATATTTTTGAAATTTAAACCATAATTTATGAAATTTTTTCAGCCAATTCAACATTAGTTTTATCTCCAGTTTGTAGAAAATGTTTATTTTTTCCTTTACAAATAAAGACTAGTTTGGGATAAAAATGGATTGAAACAATGCTGGAATCAAATATTTCCATTGTTCTATTTGGAATATACTCATAATTGAGTCCATCAGCTAAACTTTTAAGCATTGACATTGAACTCGTTGATTGATTTAGATCTTTCCAGTTTCCACCCATTTCAGGAAGATAAGATGTATGTAAATCTTCAACCACATAGATCCCATTATTTGCCAGATAAGGAAATAATGTATGGAATGATGTTATCACATGTTCACTTACATGACTTCCATCATCGATAATAATATATATCAAATTTTCCAATTTTTTGGGCGACTTGATTTAGAAACGCAGGATCGTTTTGACTGACTTCCCTGAAAGGTTTTTATTCTATCTTCCTCATGCTTTTTTTTGTTTTCAATATCAATAGCAAAAATCATACTATTGGGAAAGTATTCCTGCCACATTCTAACTGAACATCCTTTGGCAACACCTATTTCTAAAATTTTAAGTCGTTTTTTTCGAAGAGGGGCAAAATGACTTTCGTAATGTTTCATGTATCCGTGATCCATCTTGCCAGTGCCATGTTTAAGTGCGAGCATCTCCAGGTTTGACTTGCTTGATAAGGCTGAAAAAAATACTTTTATAACTTTCCTGACTTTTTTTCTTTGGTTTTCAGTTAATGACTCTGCTAATTTATTTTTGAATTTAATAATATGATACATTATAAATTGCTCCATGCAAAAAAACTAAAACAATCGATTGTATGATTATAACAAATCATGACATAAATCGGATAATTTTTGTGAAAAAGCTTCGTATGTCAATTCTTTTGATCGCTCAATCGTATTTTTTTCAAAGGATTCTCTAAGCTCTTTATTCGTAATTAACATAAGTATTGCCTTTTTGTAACCTTCAATATCACCAGGCGATACCAGCAATCCTTCTTGATTATCAGTAATATAATCCTCAACACTGGCATCTGTATTGGATAGAACTGCTTTACCAAGGTGTTGAGCCTGAACTATTGTTGTATGGCCATGTGGATATCTCCCCTTTTTCAAAGGGACAACAACAAACAAGGCACCAGCAATCAATTTAAGAAAATCCGGACGCGGCATTCGCCACAGTACTTCACAGTTATCAGGTAGCTCGCCAGTATAATCAAAGGTCGCTGGTGAAAAGGTTACAATCTTCAGTTTTACATTCAACCCCTTGATTGCTTCAATTAATGAATTAAAATCCCTGTGATCTCCACCACCACTAAAAATATAATCCCCCTGTTCAACGGAATGAAACATCTCAAATTCTCCATCAGCAGGCAAGGGCATAAAGATGTATTTGTCTTGAATTTTTGGATGATGTCGCTTTATCTGGCTGCTTGAAAATACAATAATTCTATCTAAAAACTGCGCCATAAAGTCGTTAAAAAAAATATGAGTTGTCGCTATGAGCCTGGTTCGTGGTATTAGCCTGAGTTTATTAAATATCATAAAAAATGGCACACTGACTGATGCAGAACCAAAAATGATAATTTTGGGTTTATATACCCAGGCGGCAATGAATGCCTTGAAGGTGATCAGGAAAACATTTAAAAAATTACGGCTACGCCCGATAAATCTGGAGTATATAATATTTGGAAATATTTTACATTCTTCACTTGCCCAAAAGCTTTTCTTAAACGTAACTACCATAACATGTTTTAGATGATCATATTTTTTTTGTTGTTTTGTTGTCATTGCGTTAAAATATCCAAACCTTTCTCTTGATTACCATGTTAATAATATTTCTTTCATCCTGATTAAACGTTTTATTGAGATATGCCATAAAAAAATATAGACTGGCTCCCACAAAAATCACTAACAAAAGCATAAAAATATTGCTGATAAACTCTTTTACAATGTATAAAAACAAAAACATTGGAATCGTGTTAAAAATAGTTTTTAATAAGGTTGTCAGGGGGAATTTTAATTTGATATATTGGTTTATCGCAATGAAATAAATGAGATATAATAAGAGTAAAGCACTTCCTGTAGCAAATGCAATTCCTGCTACACCAAAATAACGAACCAGTATAATATCCATGATGAGATTATATAAAGAAGAAACACCGCAAAGTATTATAATTTGATTTTTTTCCAATAAGTTAATAACCAGGCTCACTCCCCTGGTAAGGGGAACAAAAATAAAAAAAGGAATCAAATAGCATATAATTTGTGCAGCATCAAGATAATCAGAACGAAAAATATAAACGATTAATTTAATATTAAAAGCAATTACCGAATGTGAACAATATTTACAAAAATAATCAACTGAAGCAAGCCTTAACAACTAAAAATATTTATGTGAAATTACTATTTGCAAAATTTGTGACAACCTAGCCAAAAGTTACAGTACAAACAGTTTGTAAGCTGGCGCAAATCTTGCCAGCCTGTTTTCTAATACCCTGTTCTAAATTAATTTTTGATACAATCAATCTGTTTTTGTATTGCTGAACAATTATTGTTGTAAATATTTTTATACAAAACAAACAACTTTGTACAGGTAGTATGACACAATATTAAGTAATGATACAATCAAGCTATTTTTGAATTGCCAGTCAATTGTTGATGCACATGCTTTTTGAAAAAAATAAACAACTTTGTACAGGTTATGCGTTGCATAACATATTATTGATAACTATTAACTTATACCAATAAAGAGATTAGCTGTATTACCTTTGTGAATAAGAACAAAAATGTACTCACTAACTGCAAAATTTGTGACAGCACATCCAATAGGCCCATTACAAACAGTTATTATTGAATTAGCATTTTATCGCAAACAAACTGTTTGTAAGCTGGCGCAAATTTTGCGAACCCGCTCAGCTTTTGGTGTCTGGTTGACACAAATATTGTATTTATATATCTCTTGTATATCGTTTTCATCTCTTTTCTTCATAATCCTATATCGTTCTTTAGGCACCCAAAAGAGAAATATAGAGCTATTTTTGGGGCCCAAAAATAGCTTTTTATGTTTAATATTCTTTAATCTTTAATTAGCATGATCCGACCGCACACGACCCCAAATTAATATTTGATACAATCAATCATTTTTTGCATTTCCGGGCAATTGTTGATCTACATGATTTTTTGAAACAAACACTTTGTTAATGATGTCTGCGAAATAAGAACACCCTATGTCTGTATAATGCATGTTATCAACAAAACTCAGGTTTGGATCATACTTTAAAAACTCTTCTTCCATATCAACACAAGTCAAATTATTTTTTGTACAAAAATCAAGGGTTTGCTTGTTAATAAGGTGTAAAATATGTCTAATTTGAAACAAGCTAAGATTTTTTTCATTATGTACAACGTAAAGATGGAGGCCATTCAAGCCCTTATAAGTTTCAAGGTAACTATTGGGTTGACTAATAAAAGTTAACTTATAATCGTATATTTTAGCGAGTTTTAATATTTCATCTGAATCCGTGGCATAGAACTTGCCCTGTACTGAAATCATTAGGTATTTTGAATTCTAAGCATCAATTTTGGGTGCAAGTGAAAAATCGATATTTCTAATAATTTCAATGTATATCAAAAACTGTGCCACGGATTCAGGTTTCACTTAACACTCTGGATCTATTTACCAAAAATGGTTTTATTTTCTCAATATATAGTTTAAATTCCTTTTCATTCAAAAACACATTCTTATAATTTTCTTTAGCTTTTCTAGTCCAGTATTCAAATTCAGTTTCCCCAACTCCTTTCTTAGAGTTAATAGTAAGGGCATTTTTCAGTTTGTTAAGTAGTACCAAAGAGTACAAATTCGAGAAAACATATTTTTTAACTATATATTTTACATACACCATACAAGGACTATCTCCGTTCTCATTAAGTGTACTGCTGTTAAGCCGCAGATTCTTAATGCTTAATGCATTAAAATTATGCTTTAATGCCATATGCATTTGGTTAAAATCATTGACAGCATGCATTATGAAGATAGTTGCCCCTTTTTCAATAATACCTTCCTCACTAAGATGTTTTAAATAATAATATGTTTCTGTGATATAAGTGCCTCCTTTAGCGAAGTTAAATGTATTAAATGTCTTCAACAAATCTGACCAACGTTGCCCTTCTTGAACAACCGCACATTCACTTGTAGACCCTCCAAGGATATAAGCATTTGGTTTATTGGGAACAAAGGGTTTTCCCGATAAAATTCTACCAAATTGATCGGTTCTAAATAAGATGTCCTTCCCGTTTGGATAGAAATCAGAATAATCATTGACAATATTAACATTTGGACGGTAGTATTTATAATATGGATCTGCATAGGGGTTAACAAAAAGAAATCTCAAACACATTTCTATTAATAAAAAGACTCCGATACCTAATATCAAGATCGTCTTCTTCGGATTATTTTCAAACCAACTTTTGTCTTTCCCTTCGTGCATCATTATA
>Ga0272440_1000158_pt1 | contig 55577 bp, 21 predicted proteins | sample SSMMMBAug17_FD_192440 | JGI IMG/M metagenome (GOLD analysis project Ga0272440, IMG submission 192440) | Marine sediment archaeal communities from Little Sippewissett salt marsh, Falmouth, MA, United States - SSM-MMB-Aug17 | ecosystem: Environmental > Aquatic > Marine > Wetlands > Sediment ... | reverse complement strand
AGATAACATCCTCAGATATCGTATATTTGAAAGAGCAAATGTTATCCAGCATGTTGAAAGCATCATGGAGATAATGAGAGAAACATTAGCCAATGGTGAGGATATCCTAATTTCAGGCTTTGGTAAGTTTTGTGTTAAAGAGAAAAAAGCACGTAAGGGCAGAAATCCCGCAACTGGTGAAGCTATGATGCTTAGAGCAAGACGTATTGTTACTTTTAAACCATCAGGCAACCTGCGTCAAAAGACAAATGGCACTTATAAATATTGGTGGCAAAAAGAGGAATATCAGATAAAGTAATTTACAATGGTAGTAAAACAACCATACAGCAATAAGATTGAATTAATTGCAATCCAAAAGATTAAAAGCGCAGGTATTTTTATGAATCCTTTTGATATTGGTTGAGTTGCCAATGAATTTATTCATTGTTACAACTAATTCTCTATTTTTCAATTGTACTGTAGCTCATTAATTTAATTTATAAGGAGGAGGTTTGTTTTGTTAAGAAAATCATCAATAATCCTAATAATTTTAGTTGGACTGTCAAGTGTTGTTTCGCAAGCAGGGCAGAAAAGTTATACTATAAAAGATAGCCCAACACCTAATTCTTACAATTTCAATACATGGGACGAATCACAATGGAATGAAATAGAAGTGTTAAATGATGGGATCATAATGGTCAATAATGTATACTTGGAACACAGATAATTATGAATATGAAGGTTCTTTTCATGCAATATCTCCTTCAGGAACAGAAATAATCATTGCTTCGGGTAGTTTAAACGGAAGCTACACTATTTTTTCCGAAACTTTTAATGGTGAATTTGCAAAGGGATTCTGGCGATTTTGGATAGAAGATAGCTATGGTGATGGTGGGCATCAGGCGACAAATATTTTTTTAAACATTACAATTATGTCAGGATCATATATAGTTGTCACAATTCCTGAAAGTGCAATTGAAGGTGAAAATCTTACAGGAATTGTAACTGCAATTCCTTCTCCGGAAACTGATATGATTGTTAATCTCTCCTCTAGTAATCCTTCTCAAATATCAATGCCGTCCACTACTATAATCTCTTTGGGAAATAATACTGCTCTTTTTAACCTTTCTTTTATTGATGACATTTTTTTATGTGGTACATTAACCACTACTATTGTTGCGTCAGCTTTGAATTACTCTTCAGGTTCAAATACACTAAGAGTTGATGAGAATGAAAATGCTATTCTTAAAATAGTTGTGCCTGAAATTGCTACTAAAGAATACGATAAAAAACTTCAGGGCCAGATTACTGTCAGCAAACCTGTAGATTGTGATTATGAAATATCATTAGTTTCAAGTGATAATAGTATAATAACAGTTCCGAAAACAGCAACTATATTTTCAGAGATGACCGTTGTAAATTTTACTTTAATAATAAATAATGATGATGATGAAAGTGTCAATAGCAGTTCAACAAATATAACAATTACCGCATCAGTAGGCAGGAATCTTTCCGCATCAGATACAATCAATTTGATTTCAGTTAAATTATTTAAAATATATTCTTTTGCTGGAGAACATGGTTCAATATTTCCATCAGGAGAAATATCAGTAGGATTAGAACAAGATAGAGTATTTGCTATAATACCGGATTATAACTATGAAATTGATGAAATAGATATTGATGGTATACCTTATTCATCGTTAGGGTATGGTGTTTTTCCGTTCTTTAGTTTTTTTAACAATCTCGAGTCTCATACAATTTCTGTAACTTTTAAGCCTCAATTCTATTCCAATAATAATGACCTACAAAGTATGATACCAGATCGTGAAAGACAGGCTTTGATTGATTTATACAATAGTACAAATGGTGATAACTGGAAAAACAATAATGCTTGGTTAGGTGATCCTGGTACAGAGTGTTCATGGTATGGTATTAGTTGTAATGATACAAATAGCCATGTTACAAGAATTGAATTAGGTGATAATGGACTTCAAGGAAATATACCGGCATCTTTTAACAATTTCACCAAAATTTTAGAAGTTTACTTACATTCCAACCAGTTGACAAGCTTACCATCTGAACTTGATAACCTTACCAGTCTTTGGTTTTTATCTATCTATTCCAATCAATTAACCTCTCTACCATCTGAAATTGGGAGCCTTAATCAACTTCAATTTATTATTCTAAGTAATAACAAATTAAGCAGCTTGCCAGAAAGTTTTGCTAATCTTATTCAACTTCATACTCTTTATTTAGATTCAAATCAGTTAACCATTTGGGGTCGTGAAAGGCAAAAAGGGGTTTAAGGTGAGAGTAAAATTTACATCGTAGCAGGAATCATAAGCTTTGGCACCAAAAATCTTGTTCACCCTAAGCCCCCTTTTGCCTTTCACGACCCCATTTTACCTTTTGAATTTGGCAGTCTTGTTAAATTGACATATCTTGATTTAAAACATAATCATTTAGTGAACCTGCCATCTGGAATAGGAAATCTTAAAGAAATAACTTATTTATCTCTAAATAACAATGAATTGATTAGTTTACCTGAGAATATTGGTAATTTAATAAAGCTTCCTGCTCTTGATTTATCTTTTAATCAATTAAGCAGTCTTCCTGATAGTTTTGGCAATCTTCAAAGTCTATTAACGCTCGATTTATATTACAACCTATTAAAAAATTTGCCTAAAAATTTCGGTAATCTTCAAAATCTTTCAAGTCTTAATTTATCTATAAATAAGCTTAGTATATTACCTGATAGTTTTGTACATCTATATAATCTAACTAATCTTAATCTTTCAATTAACCAAATGGAATCTATTCCAGAAAATATTGGAAATTTGAAAAATCTTCAATATTTAAATCTTGAAAAAAATAGTATAAATGAGCTTCCTATAAGCATAGGAAATCTTATAAATCTTACATCACTTGGTATATCAGATAATCATCTTACGTTCATACCATCAACTATTGAAAATCTATTAAATTTACAAACAATCAATGCAGCAAAAAACAAATTAACAGAATTACCTAAATCAATTAATAACTTAACGAATTTACAGAAAATTTATTTATCCGAAAATGAACTTGAAGAATTCCCTTATTACATATCTGATTTACCCAATTTACAGGAAATAGATTTATCATCAAATAGAATTAAAAGTATTACTGACAGAATTGAAAATTTTAAAAGTTTATTTACATTAAATCTATCAAATAATAGCTTTTATGTAATTTCAAAAAAAATTGAAAAACTGGTCAATCTTCAAAATCTATTTTTATCAAATTGTCTTTTGAAAAATGATACTATTCCTTCTGAACTTTTTAATCTAAATAGTTTACGCCATCTTTCGTTAGATAGCAATCAGATATCTTCGATTCCTGAAGATATCAATAAGCTTACCAACCTTGTTCATCTGTCTCTTGCAAATAATTTTATAGAAAGTAATATTAACAAATCACTTTGTAATCTAACCAATTTACATTCTCTTAATTTATCTGGTAATAATGGAGGAAGCTATTCTACAAAAGGTCCTATGAAAGGAGATATCCCTTTAGAATTTTCAAAATTGAAAAATCTTATTTTTTTAAATCTAAGTAATACAAAACTTTATACGTCATCCCCAACTTTAGAAAAATTCATAATTGAAAGAACAATAAATTGGAATAATAATATACCGGACAAGCCAGTAAGACCAGAATTGACCATTGCATATATAACAACATCAAGTGATAATTTAGGATATTCTCTTAATTCAACAATACCAATTTTAATAGTTATGACCCAACCTGTAACCCTTAAAAATGGTGAGTTAGTTATGACTTTTGAAACTGGAATAACTGAGCATCAAGTCAGCATCCAAGCATTTGCATCATCTTATACGGCAATAGGAATTTATAAAGTTCATGAAGATGATTTTTCTGAAGATTTGAATATTAAATCTATTACACTCACAAATGGTGCAACTTTAAAAGACGTAGATGGTAACGACGTTGATCTTTCACTTATAGACGAAATTAACCTTGCATCAATGAAAAATGTTTATGTAGATGGAACAATTCCCACTATAAACATTTCTTATCCTACAGTCCAAGATGATTGTTTTGAACAACTACACAAAATTAATGGAACAGCAGGTGATTGTTCAGGTGACTTTTCAGTAACATTAGAAATAATAGGTGGTAATGAAAATTGGGATGACACAAAGTCTTTTTATATTCCTGTTAAGGGTCAAGCAACACCCCTCACAACAACTTGGGAATTCGAGCCCCCCCAATATATCTGGAAATATAATTCTTCTCACACAGTGCGACTTTCAATAAAAGATTTTGTTGGAAATACAAATGAGATTATAAAAAATGTAACCTATGGAAAGAGAGAATCAACTATCAGTTGTAATTTTTCTGAAAATAGTATTATTATTGGTGAAAGCATACAAATTACAGGTAACATCACACCTACAGAGGGTGTAATAGATGCTGGGATTAGTATTGAATTAATACCACCATCTGGATATCCTATTTATAGAAGCACCAGAGCAAATATAAATGGATATTTTGATTATAAACTTAAATGCAGTGACATTAGAAAATCAGGAGAATGGGAAGTGAAAACAAGCTGGGAAGGTAATGGCTGTCTTGAAAAAGCTCAAAGTGAAGTGACTATGCTTTCAGTGGTAAAGGCCACAAGCCGGCTTATTTTGGATACAATTTCTCAGGCTATTAAACTGGACACTGAAGCGATAATCTCTGGTAAATTTATTCCTCAATTTGAATGTGATAACTTAAAAGATACACCTATATCAATACAACTTCAAAATGATGATTCATTAAAAATAGTAAGTATTAAAACCAGCGATACTGGAAATTTTGTAATCAGTAGTTCAGATCCAGAATTCCAAGGATTGGATACTATTGGAGAATGGAGAGTTCAGGGGATTTTTACAGAAAATGAGTCTTTTGAGCGATCTTTTGATATACTTAAAATCCAAGTTGTTGAGACTGCTGGATATGCTGTAATTATTCAGGGGAAAATTGAAAGTGGAGAAGGACTTAGATCTCATAATAAAACTGCAAATTTTGTTTATAAGCAGTTAAAGGAGCAAAGAGGATTGTTGGATGAAGATATCATATATTTTAACTATGATTCTGATCAGGAGGGTGTTGATTATAAAACTTCAAAGATAAGGATTAAAAAGGCAATAACTGAAGATGTCAGAGATAAGATGAATGAAAAGCCAGCCAATTTATATATTATAATGCTTGATCATGGCACTAAAGAGACTTTTTATATTGACCCTGAAGTAATTAATTCTTCTGAGTTTGCGGAATGGCTAAGTATGCTTGAGGAAAATTTGAATGCGCAAGCTAAAAATCAGGAAACTGTTGTAATTCTTGGATTTTGTTTTTCTGGTTCATTTATAGATGATCTTTCCGGGTATAAGAGAGTGATAATCACCAGTGCTGGACCTAATGAGTTTTCATATAAAGGTCCTCTTGATAATGATATGATTCGTGAAGGGGAATATTTTGTATCAGAATTTTTCAAAAGCATCTATACTGGACAATCAATAAAAGATGCTTTTTCAGAGGCTGTTAATCGTACAGAAGTATTTACAGCCAAAGAATCAGGCAGTGTCAATGCTCCACCATATTTTGATTCTTCTTCTCAACATCCCCTTTTGGACGACAATGGAGATGGAAAAGGAAGTAATGATATTATTCTCAACAAAAAGGACGGTCAATTAGCAAAAGATATTTTCATTGGAGTAAGTCCATCAACACATAATGATCCTGGAGATGTTTACATTGAAGAAGTTGTTGGAACTATTTTCCTGAAAGAAAATGAAACCACAACTGACGAACTTTGGGCAATTCCTAATGACATAAATAGATTATTAACCCTATGGATTGAAATAAAGCACCTTGCAAATAACTATATTCCTTTAACTGCAGTGTCAGGTCAGATAAACATGAATCTGGAAAGAATTGTTTATGATCCTGAAATTTATGAAAAAAAAGACAGGAAATATCAATATCAATGGAAAAATATTGGTGAACAATTTAAAGAATCTGGCACTTATCAAGTTTTCTATTTTGCAAAAGATGTGTATACCAAGAACGTGTCACCAATCGTTGAAACCCGTGTCTATAAAAACAAATATGAAAACAAGCCTCCTGATTCATTTGCATTAATTTCACCACTATATGGTATAGAAATCACATCATATGGTGTTGTGGCTTCATGTGCATATGCACCAACACCTGAATGTTATACTATTATGACATGGGAATATGTTGAAGATCCAGATGATGACCTTTTGAGTTATACTATTTTTATAAAAAAAGGAAATGATGACTTTGAGAATCAGGATAATTTGATCAAAGCGGAGGAGTTAACGAATAATTTTTGGCCAATCCACCTGCCTGATGATTGGGATGGGGCAACTGTATATTGGAAAGTTCAAGCAATTGATAAGTATGGAGCAATTAGAGATTCTAATATTTATTCATTTGTTATAAACAATACTTATAATCCAGTTATTGGAACAATATCTGGATATGTTTTTGATTCTGAGTCTCAAATGCCTATTGAAAATGCTAAAGTTACTGTTGATAATAGTCTGCTATTCACTAATAATCATGGTGTATACAGAGAAGGTTTTACTTTGGGTGCTAACTATAAGCTTATTGTAAAAAAAGAAGGTTATTATTCAGAAACAAGGTATCCTGTGCTAATTCCTTCCGAAGAAAATTTTTTTCTTATTCAAAAGAAAGATTATATTGTAGATGATATCGATATAAATGGAAGTATTGATATTTATGATATAATATTTGCTCTGAAAGTTCTTGCAGGAATAGAGGTAGATAATATAAAAAATGATCATATAGTAAGCTTAAAGGATATATTGTTTATAATGAATAAATACATTAAGTGAATAAAGTTAAATTTTTATTTGAGCCAAAAAAAGATAAATTTAACAGGGTTCAAATACCGAAAAAATTTTTTGCCTTTAGATAAATGAATGCTAAAGACTAATATTCAATCTTTTTGCCATAGATAAACAACCTTTCTTTGATAGTTAATTTTTTGTGTATATATTAGCTATATCATATTTTTATTTCTCTTAGATCATAATAATTGCATTTTTTTATAAAATAATTTGTTCGAAATTATCATTTTTTTTAACAAAAAAGTGCCAGTAAAAAAGTTTTGATTTTTAAATTTATGATATAATATTAAACTCTGAAGTTTTATTTAATATTATTTTACCAAAGAGGTATTATGAAAAAATATTCACAAATATTAAAGTGTTGCATATTACTATCAATTTTGTTTGTTGATATTTCCTTTAGTAATGAAGGTACAAAGAAATCTGTTATTAATGTTTCAATTCATAAAAATTTCATCTCATTAGAAGCTAACAATGCTAAATTAGAAGATATTTTTTACTTGATTTCAAAAAAAATGAAGATAAATTACAAAATATATGCGGAAATGAAAGATAAAATCATAAGTACAAGCTTTAAAAACCTAAATATTAATGATGCAATTAAACAAATAATTGGAGATAATTATGCAGTTGTTTATTCAGATAAAGAAGGAAAGATAATTGAGAAGATATATGTTTTATATAAAGGAAAAGACAATAAGAGATTACAATTAATAAAATCATTTTATAAAGATATATTTCCAGATAAAAAACAATTACAAAATGTTGTAGAAAAACGAATTAATAGTAAATATCCAAATTCAGAGTTATATTCTATATTGCCTCATCATGATTTAGATAATCAATTAAAAAGTTATGTGTTTTGTTTTTATGTTGGTACAGGTCAACCTCCTAACAGAGATGAGCTTAATACACAAATATTACAGGCATGGAATAAAAAGAAGATTGCTATGAGAGATATTCAAGAAGGGTATAAAAGAAAAAATAGTGAAATAATGAGCAAAGCTGCTATTACATCAAAAAAAGCAAGCTTAGGAATTAGTAGAGAAAATGATTTTTTATCAATTGAAATTGGAGCAAACTATGAAAGCCCTCCTATTATTGCATCGTGGAAAGGATTACCATTTGATATTTCTCAATATATAAGAGCTACAGAGGTTGCAAACAAAGCTTTACCAGATAAAAATCCTGAATTTGTAAAAACATATACTACTGGTCTTCTTTCAATCATTTTTTCTTTTAAGGGCAATGATAATAAAATATATTATGTAAATCCAGAAAACTGGCGTGTTTTTACAAAATGGAAAAAAGCTCATATGAAAAATGATAGTAATAAAAATAATGTAAAAGATTTGAACAAAAAAAAGTGGTCAGATTTTTTAGATATTTAAAGGAGAGAATGATGAAATTTTTTACTATAAAATTATTAGCATGTTCTCTAATATTCTTTCAATTGCATAATGTTGCAGATGCAAAAATGGTAATTTTAGAAAATGTTCCTTTATATGATGAGGAATTTTTTAATGATGAATGTTCAGGAGATTCTGCTCCTACTGCTGCAGGCATGGTTTTAGGGTGGTATGATTCAAATGGATGGCCATCAATGGTTCATGCAGGTTCCAATAGTTTTGAAAAAAATCCGATTGGTGTTTCTGATCTGGTTCATGATTTAAGTAATACATCTGGTTATATATGTAATCAAGGTACATTTATTGAACTTCATAATATATCAAATGCTATAAAAAATACAGCAAAAAATATGGATTCAAAAACAAATTTTAGTACAAATCCAGATGAATGGGTTTGGTTTTGGCAATTAAAAGAATGTATTAATCAGTATGGGCCTGTTTATTTTAACTCAGTACCAGGGTTAGTATTTTATAATGATAATGACGCTTGGAGAATGAAAGTTAAACATGATATGACTTTAATTGGATATGATGAAAATGGAACTTATTATAACATAAAATCAGACTGGATAGTATTAAATATGGGATGGGGGGACTATATGTCTCCTGCATTGGTTGACTTTAATAATAATGGTTCAGATGACTTATACGATGTAAGAGTTTTTCCAGGTGGAATTCCATCAGATGATGATGACGATATTTATGAAGATAATGATAGTTTCATTGATGCAAAAGATATTACACTCAAAACTCATTCTGATCTTATTTGTCAAGATGAAGATTGGTATAGAATATACTTAAGTGGTGGAATTTTAAAAATTAATTTATATTTTACTCATGAAAAAGGAGATTTGGATATTAAATTATACGAATCCAAAGATATTAAATTAAAAAGTTCAACATCATCATCAAATGATGAAGAAATAATCCATACAACTACCTATTCAGGTGCATATTACATAAAAGTATATGGATATGATGATGCAAAAAATAATTACAGTCTTAAGATAAGCTGCATTTCAAATCAATTAATTCCAACTCCTTCAACAAACTCGAATGGTATACCTGTTTCTTCTATACTTTCATGGAAAGGTGGAAATAGCACAGAAACATACGATCTTTATTTTGGAGTTAATAATGATCCTCAAATTATTGCAACTGATCTGTCACAAAATTATTATAATCTTGGAATATTAGAAAATTCAACAACGTATTATTGGAAAGTTGTATCAAAAAATGGATATGGTATGTTGATTGAAAATCCTGTTTGGAATTTTACAACTATTTCAAAGATAGGTTACTTTGAAGATGGAATATCATCGGATTTAACCACTCAAGCTTTTATTGATGCTTATTCACGTAATGGTGGATATGAAGAATTGGGGAAACCATGTGATAATGGAGGAGGTATTTTTGTTCATGATTATTTTTTTGAATTTGAAGAAAATTCACAATATTTGATATATTTGCAAGATGTTTGTCACGAAATAAATGGACAAAAGACATTTTTATATCTTCCTGGTAATAAAAATGCTTATTTAATGCAAGGCTGCCTTGGATATATTTGGTGGGATTATAAATCATTAATTGGACCACCTTCAAGCGATCAAATACATAATGTTAAATCCTTTTCTGAAAATTTGTATAATGATGGATATGATGTTGTTCAACTATTTCAGGGAGAAGGAAAGATGTTTCTAAATAGCTCAACAGGTTATGTGAAATTAATAAGTAGTGATGGGACATACCAGGAAGATATTAATGCTTGTGTTCCTATCAAATATAATTATTATATGAATTCTTCTGAAACTATAGAAGGTTATAGTCATTGGGGTGAAGCTATTTTTAAAATGTCTTTATCAATAACTGAAGATTATTATTTAACAGCAACAATAGAAAAGTTAGATTCCAGTACATTTTCAAGTCATGGATACATGTATCTCCAAAAAGACACCTATCTTTCATCATCAAATCATAATATAGGGATGGATTATTTAAATAGCGGGGATTTTAAATCAACAATATCATCAACAGTTTCTTTAGATAATATAAATTCTGAATGGAATAACAATAAAATTAAAATTTATGCTAGATATGAAAATACTGCTGGTGCGTATGCATGGGTAGGTCCTATCTATTTATATAGATCCGAACTAACAGGAAGTATTAAAGTAAATATTGAACCAATAGATGCAAGAATTGCAGGCGCAAAATGGAGATCTGAAATTATAGGTGTTGGATGGACATCATGGTTTGATAGTGGTCAGCTTATATCTGGTTTTAAACCATGGAAAACAAAGATTCAATTTATTTCACTTCCTGGATGGGAATCCCCACAGGAAATAGGCAAAGTGCTTATCGGAGGTGAAACTATTGAAATTTCTGTGATTTATAATAAAAAACTTCCTGAAACAATAACTGATTTTTCAGCAAGTTATGATATATATCCTGATATGATATTCTTAAAATGGAATTATTTTGAGGATGGTATTTCATATAAAATTTTTAGAAGTAGTGAAAATAATGATACTGAAACATGTATTGCCAGTGAAATTACAAAAACATCATATTATGATAAAACAACTGAGCCGGGCATTATATACTATTATCGAGTTAGAGCTAAAAATAATTTGGGTTTTGGAGAATTTAGTGAAAAAATTGAAGGCAGAGCAGCTTTATGTAACTATAGTATAAATCCAAAGAATAAAATATATAATAATGCCGGAGGTAATGGATGTTTTAATATAACGACTTCAAATATATGTGAATGGCATGCTAAAAGTGATAATGATTGGATAAGTATAACAACAGAAGAAAAAAATGGATATGGCGATGGATCAATCTGTTATTATGTTACACCTAATAACAATACCCAAAGAAATGGCAGCATATCTGTAAATAATGATACATTTTTAATACAACAAAAACAAAATATTGCGCTTGAGGCACCTTGTAATTTATATCTTTGTGAACAGGACGATTCAAATGAACAAGATAATATTACAAATATATCAAAAGGCTTGACAATTATTGGGTCAGGAAAAAATGACTCTTCTATTCAAATATTTGCTAATGGTAAAAAAATAGACCATAATGATGTTTATGTATTGAATAACAAATTCAAGATATATATAACATTACCAGAAGGTTATAATGTTATAACGGCTAATCAGACATTATATGATAATACATCTGGTTTTTCAGAACCTTTAACTATTATTGTAGATACAAAAGCAAGCCCTCCATCGGATCTGAAGGTTTTTGATGTTTCAGGAAATAGTAATTTTGATAATATATTCAATGGTAAAAAAGAATTGATTATACAAGGTAATGGCGAAGAAGGAGCAACAATATCAATTTTTTTTAAAGATGACGAATCTGTTATTACAAGTATTGTAAAAAATGGTATTTTTTACATTAAACTATCATTTGAAAAAAATAGAATACATCAGATAATTGCTAATCAAAAGGATATTGCCGGAAATGAATCATTTTTTTCCAAACCTTTATTAATAACTATTGATAATGATGAACCCTCTATTTTTATTGATGAACCTTTAAATGGCAATGTTAAAAATAAAATATGGTATATTAGAGGTGAAACGATTGATTTAATTAGTAATATTATAAAGGTAAAAGTTCAAATAACTGATGGAAAGTATTTTTTTTATAAAAATGAAAATAATGAATGGTTACCGACAGAGCTTCCATCATGGAATATAGTAAGTCCATTGTCAAACTGGGATAAATGGGAGTTATATGTTAACCCTATTATATGGTCAGAAAATACATCTTATACAATAACTGCTTTAGCAGCAGACTCAGCAGAAAACACTTCAACAAAATCTATTATTATAGATTATAAAAAAGCCTTACAAAGCGATATTACACTTGAATTAAGTAAAACATCAATTGTATATGGTGAAAGCCTTGAAATATCTGGTGTTGTTAATCCAATTCCTGAATTAATTGGAATGCCTGTTTTTTTTAATTTTTCAACTACCGATGATATTTCATATTTTTTAAATAGTAGAATATATAATGGAAAGTTTAGCAGTACTCTTGAATGTAGTGATATTAGAAGTTCAGGTGATATTATTATTAATGCAAGCTGGAATGGAAATTCACAGATTCAGGGAGCTTCAAGCAATCAATTAATAATTAATGTATCCAAAGCTCATGCAAGGGTAATTTTAAATGAAAGTCCATATTCAATTAAGATTAAAGAAAATTTAATGATAAAAGGCAAGGTAATAACTGAACCATTTTGCAAAAAAAATATGGAGGGAATTCCTATTAAAATAATAATTTTTCCTCCGGATAATATATCTGAGAGTATAGTTATATCTAAAACAACTGATATAAATGGACATTTTGAATTTCTTTTTACTGATATAAATACACCAGGTGTATGGTCAATTATTGCTGACTTATATCCCAATAACAAAAATTATACTTCTTTAGGAGAGGATTCCAAACAAGTTATTGTTTCAGAGTCATCAGGTTTTGTAATTATTATTACTGGTAACTATTTAAATAGTGAAGGAAAGGAAGCATTCGACAAAACAACAATATTAATGTACAAAATATTTAAAGAATTCAATATAGATGATCAGGATATTATATTAATGAATAATAATTTAAACTTAAAAAATTGTGAAGTTGATGCGTATTCTGAAAAACAAAATATAAAATATGCGATAACAGGCAATATTAAAGAGGGGGAAGAAATTCCTTTTAAATGGAATGCACCTGATCATTTAAATTTAAACCCCGCAAATCTTTATATTGCTATTATTGATCATGGATCTAATGGAAAATTTTATATATATCCTGATAACGAATTATTACACGATGATAATTCGTCTGAATATTATATTACAGCGGAAGAACTTGGAAATTGGTTAGATATTTTACAAGGGAAATTAGAACCAAATGCCAGTAAACAGGAAATAGTTATTTTTTTAGGATTTTGTAATTCAGGTTCATTTATTGATTCATTGTCTGGTAATAATAGGATTATTGTAGCAAGTTCACGTGAAAATGAATTATCATTTAAAGGTACTCTTGGAAGTGATGGTATTAAAGAAGGTGATTTTTTTATTTCTGAATTGTTTAAGGGAATGAGTCCATATAAATCAATTAAAGAATGTTTTGAAGAAGCATCTACAAAAACTCAAATATTCACACAAAAAACAATAAACGATTCTGATATTTCCTTATATAACAATTCAATGCAACATCCAGTATTACATGATCCGAACAATTTGAGTTCATCTATAGCTATTGGAAGTAAACTCAATTCAAAATTATTTATCAATGAAGTTAATGAATCTATTTTTCTAAAATATTCAGAATTTTCTACAAATGCTATTTGGGCTAAAGTCAGTTATGGTTCATCTGATGAAATAAATGTATGGATAGAAATAAAGAAGTCTGATTATTATATAGATGACTTATCTGAAATCCAATTACAAAAAAAAATATATGATGTTTATAACAAGGAAAAAAATCGATTTGAATGGAACGAAGTTTCTGAATTTTCTTCTCCCGGAATTTATCAAATATTCTACTATGCAGAAGATATAAATACAGGGATTATTTCATCATTTATTGAATCAAAAGTATATAAAAATAAAATAGGAAATTCTGAGCCTGATCCTTTTACATTAATAGTTCCAGCTAATAACACTACTATAACACCTACATATTTGAATGAAAAGTATGAATACATTCAAATATTTGACTGGAAACGAGCAACTGATCCTGACCATGATAAGGTTACTTATACTATCTCTTTATCAACAGATGAATCATTTAAATATTCAACTACAACAATAAAAAAAGATATATTATATAGTACATGTATGATGTCTATACCTAAAAAATGGGTTGATAATGATAGTATTATTTTTTGGAAAGTTGAAGCAATTGATGCATATGGAGCAAGACAGCAAACTGATGTATGGAGATTTCAAATAAAAAGTGCAAATATAGAAAGTGCTGGATTTCTTGATATTTCTGTATTTAATTCTTGCAGTACTAATCTTATCACAGATTTGAAACTAAAACTTATTAATAGAAATCAAGTATTAGAGGTTAATATTGAAGATCGTTATTCATCAGATAACCTATCTGAAGGTAATTATACCGTATCGTTTGACAAAAACTCTATTAATAATAGATTTGAGACACCTTCTGATTTTGATGTACTTGTTAAAGAAGGGAAGGGCACTTATTTGACTATAAATCTTATGCCGATATTTGATTCTTTTAATTTGGATGTTGATAAAAATAATAAAGCTGACGCTCTAACTGATGGTATTTTAATTATTAGATATTTATTTGGGTTAACAGAAGGAATAAGTCTTCTTGAAAATGCTGTTAATTATAATTCAGGACAAAGAATCACAGAAAAATGTATACAGTCATATCTTAAAAGGGGTAAATTATTATCAAAAGCTCAAAATTTTGATATTGATGCTGATAATCGTTCTGATGCTTTAACCGATGGTATTCTTATTTTGAGATATCTTTTTGGGTATACTGGTGACAGTTTGATAAATGGTGCTGTTGCAGACGATGCAACAAGAAGAACTCCATGTGAAATAGAAGAATATATGAAATCTTTATTACCTGAATAATCTAATCTATTTCATGGTTATTATTTATGGAACTTAATCAAAAATATATTATAGTATACTGTCTTCTTATATTGTTATTGCTTTTTCCGCATATTAATCATTCAGAAATTATTATAGATTCCTCCATTGCAAAAGAAGAAAATATTCCATTAACTAAATCAGAATATAAAATTACTCAAGAATACGGCTCAAAGGTAGGTAATAATCTTTTTTATAGCTTTAAATCATTAAATATTGATATAGGAGAAAAAGCAAATTTTATTGTAAATAATTCAATTACAAATATAATTAGCAGAGTAACAGGAGGTAAACCATCATTAATAAATGGTAAAATATCTTCTACTATTGAAGGAACTAATGATATTTCCAATTCAAATTTATATTTGTTAAACCCTTTTGGCCTGTTATTTGGTGAACATGCATCATTAGAGATAGGCGGATCATTTCATGTAAGCACAGCTAATTATTTATGTCTTGGAAACGATGGTTTCTTCAATACAAAAATTAGCAACAATGATGTTTTAACAACTTCCACTCCATCAGCATTTGGTTTTATTGATGATCAAAAGTTTGGATTGATTAAATTCAACTCTATTTCAAATAAAGATAATGTTGGTGAAATTAAGGTTTTAAATGGTAAAACTCTATCTATTATTGGCGGAGATATAATAGTTGATAACTATAAGTTAACTGCATATGAAGGAAAAATTAATATGGTAAGTGTTAATTCATGCGAAAAAATTTTTCCGACATTTTCAGGTTTAGATATAAGCCCATTTCAAAAGTCAGGATTTATAGAAATTCTGAATAATTCTATCATAGATGTAAGTTCCAAAACAAAAAGCCAGGGTGATATTTATATACGCTCTGGTGAATTTTATCTTAATGATAGTAAATTAAAAGCATGGAGTAAAAGTAATTATAGTGATAACATTATTGATATTGATGTAAGAAATATGTATGCTGCTGGAAATAGCAAAATTGATTGTCAGACAACAAATAGTAAAGGAAGTAATATTCAAATAAAAGCAGAAGAAGATGTGCAATTCTTTGATAATAGTATTATTGATATGAGAATTTTTTCAAATGGTTATGGTGGAGATCTTGTTATTAATGCAAATAATATAAAATTTATTGATTGTTCTAAAATTTATCAACAATCAAGAGATGGTATTGATCATGGCAAAATTTCACTTAATGCCTATGAAACAGTGAGATTTTCAGGACATGATAAATATAATTACAGTGAAATATCTACAAGTAATTTTTCGAAAAATTCTAAAGATACATCTAGTATATATATTACAGGAAAAAAAATTGTCTTTGAAAATGGTTCAGGAATTAATACTCAAACATCAGGAGAAGGTAGTGGGGGGGATGTATACCTTAGAGCATACGATGAAGTAATCTTTAATAATTTTAACAGTAGGATAATAACAACAACTTTTGAAAATGATAATACAGCAGGAAATGTTACAATTAAGGCTGAAAAAGCAACATTTTTAAATAGCGGAGGAATTCTGGCAACATCAAGAGGAATTGGGGATGGAGGTGATATATTATTAGATGTTCAAGAGCTCAGGCTTTATAATAACTCTTATATTTCTTCTGAAAGTAAATTATCAAATGAAAACGCAGGTAATGCAGGTAATATTAGCATTGGGGTTAATAACTCATGTAATATAATTCACATTGAAGATAGTAAAATAACTACTGAAACTCAAAATGCTGATGGTGGGAACGTATTTATTAATGTTAATAATATGTTTGATATGTCAGAAAGTAAAATAACATCTTCTGTTAAAGGAGGAACAGGTAATGGTGGTAATATTAGTATAAAAGATCCTGATTTTGTTATTTTAAAAAACAGCTATTTAAATGCGAATGCATTTGGAGGTAATGGAGGAAATATTCGTATTGTAACAGGATCGTTAATTCAATCTTCAAATAGCATGATTTCAGCGTCATCTGAAAAGGGCATTGATGGCAATATTGAATTAATCACACCAGTTGCAGATTTTACAGGTTTACAATCTTTGCCTCAGAATTATGAAGATGCGAGTAAGTTATTAAAAAGTCGATGTTCAGAGCGTTTTGGCCAAAAAAGAAGCAGTCTTATTTTTGAAGATAGGGAAGGTCTGTCTGAGTCTCCATATGATTGGTTAGACAGTCCATTATACCTTTCCATGAGAATGAAACAACAAAGTAATAAATATATAAAAAAGGCACTTGATTTGCATCAAAAAGGAAAATTTAAAGATGCTATAATACTTTGGAATCATATTTTAGAAAAAAATGATTTTAAAAATAAAAAAATATATGTCAATTGTATTATTGCTCTGGCTAAAGCTTATCAGTCTTCAGGTTTGTTAAAAAAGGCATTAAATACTCTTGAAACAAGATTAGAGTTAATACAAATGTCTAATGATACCTGTAATAAAGCATTATTTTATAGTAAACTTGGAGATATACATCTTTTATTTGGTAATAAAAAACAAGCAACAAAATATATTAACGAAGCTGACAATATTGCAGATAATATCAAAGATATACTAATTAAAGCTATTATTAAAAACAGAAAAGGAAATTTTTATGCTGTATATAAGTATTATAGCGAGGCAGAAAAATCATACAATGAATGTCTTAAATTAATTGATAATAATTATGATATGCTTTCAATGCAAATTAAAACAATGATTAATTTCATTCACCTTGCAATAGTTAACAAATCTTTTTCGGAAAATAATATTAATAATATAGCCAAAATTTTTGATATTATTAAACATTTACCTGATGTTTATGATAAATATTTTAACCTGATTTCGTTAAGCTCGATTTCTTTATCAATAATTGATAACAAAAAAAAATATGAGCAAAGATTAATTCCGACGATTAAAAAGATATTAGAGTATACAAAAATAGGTACTAAAAAAATACAGGATTATACATTATCTTCATATGCAAATGGCTGCATGGGACAATGCTATAAATATGATAGAAATAATTTTAAGGAAGCATTTAAATACTTCCATAAAGCTATTATTAATTTGAATAGTGTATATAGACCTGAAATAATGTATCTTTGGCATTGGGAGTTAGGACAATTATATAAAATACAAGGGAAAAATAATAATGCAATTACATCCTATAAGCAAGCTGTTAAGATGTTAAATAAGCTAACAGCTTATTTTCATGTTGGTAACAGAGGAAAAACAGATATTTTTTATAAGCGAATTCGACCTGTCTTTTTTGAACTGGCAGAATTATATTTAAACAAAGCAAAAGATTTAAAAATAAACAGCGTAATAAATAAAGCAGTATATGATAAAACTATGACATATGCTATTAATAATATTGAGATGATAAGAACATTAGAACTGCAAAATTATTATCAAGATGAATGTATTGTAGAAACAATGAAAAATATTAATAAGCTAAGGCATCCACCACCAAATACTGCAATTATATATACAGTACCACTATTTGATAGGCTAATTTTATTAGTTTCATTTCCAGATTCTTTTCAACAAAAAACAGTATCAAAAAAATTGAGCTTTTTTAGAAAAAAAATAAGACAATTAAACTTAAAATTACAAGACATAGAAGATGATGATTCATATAAAAGAATATCTCGTAATTTGTATGAATTATTAATTAGTCCTATAGAAGATCAGTTACAAAAATATAGTATCAATACCTTAATTTTTGTTCCTGATAGTTTTTTTCGTGATATTCCCTTTGCTACTTTGTTTGATGGAGAAAAGCACCTTATTGAAAAGTATTGCATAGCAAATATAACTGCCGCATCTTTAACGAATTTAAATAAGAAGAAAAATAAAATTGACTATAATGTTATATTTGCAGGATTGGCAAAAGAAGCTAAACCTGAATTAGAGAATGTTTGTATCGAGTATAATTATATGAAGGCAATGATTAACAATATTGTAGGATTAATCGATAGTAATTTTACACAGTATAATTTAATAAATGAATTTAAGAAAAAGTCTTTTTCTATTGTTCATATTGCAACACATGGCACATTTTATGGGGATCCTGATGATACAAATTTGCAAGCTTTTAAATCAGAAATAAAGGTAGAGGATATTAAAAAGCTTATTACATATTATAATTTGAATGAAGAACATCAAGTTGAGTTACTGACTTTTAGTGCATGTGAAACAGCGAAAGGAGATGAATTTGCTACTTTAGGCTTAGGCGGTATCGCTGTTAAAGCAGGTGCAAAAAGTTCCCTTGCAACATTATGGAAAATCGATGATAAAGTAAGTTCATTAATATTTAAAGAATTTTATAAACAGTTGATTGTTGATAAAAATTCAAAGGCCATGGCATTACAGGCTGCACAAAACGCAATACGAAAAAGAAAAGAATATAAACACCCTGTTTACTGGGCTCCATTTGTATTAATAGGTAATTGGTTATAAATTGTTATAAATAAAGATTATAAAATGAAAAAGATAAATAAATATAAATATAAATATTCTATTGTTCATTTTAAATTATTAGTTATAATTTTTATGTTTTGTTTATTTAAACAAAACATTTATGCTGAATATTTTGTTTTGGAAGGTGTACCTGCATATGATCAAGATTGGTTCAATGGTGACTGTACAGGTGATTGTACCCCAACTGCTGCGGGAATGGTTTTAGGTTGGTTTGATTTAAATGGATGGCCTGCAATGGTTCATGGTGGTTCAAATATTTTTGAAAAAAATCCATTAGGTGTCTCTGATTTGATAAATGATTTAAGTAAGAATGTAGGTTATATATGCGATTTAGGAACTAATATAGAAATAAATGAAGTTGCAAATGCTATAATAACCACAGCAAAGAATATGGATTCACAAACAAATTTTACTGCAAATCCTGATGGATGGGTCTGGTTTTCTCAATTAAAATCATATATCGATCAATATGGGCCTGTTTATTTTAACTCATCATCAGGGTTAATATTTTATAATGAAGATGATGCCTGGAAAATGAAAGTTAAACATGATATGACTTTAATTGGATACGATGAAAATGGAACTTATTATAACATAAAATCAGACTGGATAGTATTAAATATGGGATGGGGGGACTATATGTCGCCTGCATTGGTTGATTTTAATAATGCTGGTTTAAATGATTTATATGATGTAGGAGTTTTGCCAGGTGGAGTTCCATCTGCTGATGATGATGATATTTATGAAGACAATGATAGATTTGAAGATTCAAAAAGTATATATTCTGAAGATTATTATGGACTGAAATGTAAAGATGATGATTTTTATAAAATTTATTCAAATGTTGGAATATTAACAATTGAAATACTTTTTTCCCATGTAAATGGTGACCTTAATCTTGATCTATATAATATGTCTAAAATAATTATAAAAAAATCTGAAAGTACTTCTGATAATGAAAAGATAGAATATGATAACTTAAATTCTGGTTATTATTATATAAAGGTATCTGGAAGTGAAGGTGTTTTAAATAATTACAGTATGAAAATTGATTTTAGTACTAAAAAAACAAATGATTATTCTTATTCAATAAAAAATAGTTATTCAGATATGGGAGACTCATATGGTTTGGCAATAAGTTTAAAAATGGACGTATCAATAAATAATAATAGGATATATGCAAGAATATCAACTAATGATGGTATATTTGATAATGGTTACGTATATTTGCAAGGTTACAGTTATGGGGCATCTTCTTCTTATAATTTAGCATCGGGAAGAGTATATAATAATTCATATATCGTTTTATATTCAACAGCAATGATGGAAGATATTAATAGCTGGTGGTGGGTCAACAATGAACTTAAGATATATGGTAGATATGAACAAAGTAATGGCTCATATTATTCATGGGTAGGTCCTGTAATTATTCAAAGAAATTGTAATAATAATATATTAGCTCCAAATAATTTTGTTACAATTGGTGAGTATTGTGACAGGGTATATCTGCGATGGGATGCTGTTGAAAATGCAGATGGTTATGATATATATCGCAGTAATGTTAAAATAGGTAGTACTTCTAATACATATTTTTATGATTATAATGCCAGCTCTGCATTAACTCAATATAAGGTTTATTCCAAAAATAGTTGTAGCAAATCTTCTTCATATGCAATCGTTTATGCTAAAAAGAAATCAGTTCCTTCAACAGTAACTGGATTATATGCAACATATGGCTCATATTGTGATAAGGTAAAAATTAAATGGAACAAGGTGGATGATGCTACAAGTTATGATATTTATCGTGATGATATAATGATAGGTAATACTTCAGATTCCTATTTTTATGATTATGATGCAAATTTAAGCTCAACAAGATATAAAATATATGCAAAGAATTCATGCGGGGTTTCTTCATATGCATCAGTATATGGTTATAAAAAATCACTCCCTTCAAGAATAACTGGATTATATGCAACAAATGGTTCATATTGTGATAAGGTTAGAATTATATGGAATAGGGTGGATGATGCTACAAATTATAATATATATCGTGATGATATAATGATAGGTAACACTTTAAATTCTTATTTTGATGATTATGAAGCAAATTCAAGTCCAACAAGATATAAAATATATGCAAAAAATTTATGCGGGGTTTCTCCATATGTAACAGTTTTTGGCTATAAAAATGCAAAACCCGAACCTCCGAAAAATATACAACTCACTAGTGGATCATTCTGTGGCTCGGTTGATATAACATGGGATACTTCTGTATTTGTTAATGAATATGAAATTTATCGGGATGAACAAAAAATTGGAAATACAAGTACAAATAATTATATAGATAATTATATTTATACAAGTTCTGCGAATTATAAAATACGCGCTTTAAATAGTTGTGGTAAATCCACTTTTATATCAAAAAAATATGATATAATGGATGATTCTTATTGTAATTTTAAATTAGATATCGACAATAATGGAAAAGCAGATGCATTAACTGATGGTATTTTGATTCTTCGTTATTTGTTTGGAATTACAGAAGATGCTAGTTTGATAGAAAATGCAGTTGATGAACAAAAAGGCACTCGAGTTTCAAGTACAGAAATAAAAAAATATCTTAATAGTGGAATAAAAGCCCTTGATATTGATGCAAATGGTAAATCTGATGCATTAACAGATGGATTATTAATTTATCGTTATTTATTTAAATTGAATGAGGGAGAATCATTATTAAACAATGTTGTTGATATAGAAGGTGGAATGAGGACAGATGTTAATTCAATAGTTAATTATATTCAACAACTTAAATAATAAAAAATTATTAAATTATTAAAGGTTATAAATGAAATATTTTTTTTCAATGATTATTTTTTCTATTGCCTCAATATTTTTAAATATTGCATATTGTCAATATCAGTTTGAGCAAGATGAAAAAAAATATAATTTATCTTTTATCAATAGTGGTGAAGGAAAAATTTGTATTGATGGAACTATTTATAATTTTGAAGATACTAAAAATTTGAAATTTGATAGCGGAAGAATAATAGAATTAAGAGCTATCCCAGATAATGCTTTTTTAAACTGCATTTTTAATGGTCTTAAATTAAATCACAATCCATTTCAAGTAACAATGGATAATGATAAAGAAGTAATTTTAGATTTTGAAAAAAATGTAAGATGGCAAGCAAAGATTCATGCAAAATCTAATAATGATTCAAGTGATATAATAATTGGTATTGGAGGAAATAGCGAATCTAAGATAAATTATAGTTCTGAATCAAACCATGAAACAATTATACTTCTTACTGATAGAAATTTAAATTATACTTTTAATGAATATATTAAGCCAGAAGGGTTAGATGGTTATTCCTGGTATTTAAAATTTTCACTTAATAGTAAAAATAAACCCATAGATATTACATGGAATAAAGATGAATTTGGTCCGGGAGAATATATAATTTCAAAAGGGGAAATATTCAGATCAAACAATAAAAAAATTGATATGATGAGAAATGAGACCTTAACAGTATCAAATTGTGACCCTAAAAATTGCTATTACGAAATCCATTATAGACCAATAACTACAGAAGAATATAAATATGAAATAGAAAAACAATCAAATAGTCAGTATGAGTATCAATTAAAAAGCGTTACAAATTCAAAGGGGCTGCCTGCAGGTGAGATAATTATTCCATATACCGCATTAAATAACCAAAATAATATATTTCAAATTTTAATTGATAGTAATCTCAAAACAACCTGTAATGAAGAAGGCGGTAAAAAAACATTGCTATATAGTAATTCTTCATTAACAACAATTGTACCTGAATTATATCAAAGTGCTTATAATTATGATACAAATAAGGATCTAAAATTTAGGTTCTATACAATTTTTAATAAGCCAAAAATTATAAAATTAAAATATCAAAAAGGGGATAGATCAGAATATATATGTTGGAGTATCACACCAGAAAATACAATGCACTTCACTTTAAAATTGGTAGCAAGTCAAAATGAATACCCTGAAAAAATAAAGATTAGCTGGAATAGTATTATTGGTGCAAAAGAGTATATAATATATCGGAATTCTAAAGATGAATTGTCTTCAGCAAAAGAAGTTGCATCCATAACCAACACTTGTTACTACTACGATACTGTACCAGAACAAAAAGTTTATTTCTATTGGATAAAAGTTATATACAACAACAATAAAACTAAAGATAGTCCATCGGTTATTGGATATACTTCTAAGTTTTTACTCTCTATATCCCCTAAAATAATATTTCCACCTGATAAGGAAATTAATGTTTCTTTATGTACAAGCCTTCAATGGCAAATAGATAATGAAAGTGAAATAAAATACAATGTATATCTGGGTGATAATCAAAATCCAAACTTAATACATCAAAATTATAGTTCAAATACCCTTTATTTACCATATTTAAAGAAGAATACTGAATATTTTTGGATAATAGAAGCTGTTAATAAGAATGGAATTAAAGCTAAGAGTAAGAAGCATAGTTTTACTATTGGAAATGATTATACTTTTTCATATGATACATCATCATCAAGTAATTGCTCATCATTACAAATTATTAAAGATACTTATATTAATAATGGAGGATATGAAAATTTTGGATGCCCATTTGTAAAAAAATCATTATGTAATGATATATGTTATCGTTCATCAAATTTGGATAAACAAATCTGTGCATATGATTTTGTTAATCTAAAAAATATTAAAAAAACAATATTTCTTTTAGACAAATCTGCTGTCGTTTTAGAAGGATGCGTTAGAGATCTATGGAAAATATATGAATCATCATATTTACTATCAGATAGTAATGAATATATAATACAAGGACATGATGTAGTTCAAATTTTTCAAAATAATATTGATCTTTTATTTGATGAATTAAATTTCAATTTAGTTAAAACTTTTGCAGAAGAATATATTTGTAATATTCAAGAAACAGCCCCTGTTATTTTTTCCCCTGAAAAAAATTCGCAATGGGAAATAGGTCATGAAATGCAAATAGAATGGGATGATGATTATTTTTCTGATGATATTACTCTTTATATCAAACATAATGGTAAAGATATTTTTAATGACACTACTGAAAATGATGGCAGGTATCAGTGGATAATACCAAATTTGGTTAAAGAAAGTGAAAAAAGTGATTTTTATAATTATACTCTATTTTTAGAACAAACAAATGATTCATCAAAACATGCCCAAATAGTAATAACAATAAAGATTGGCAGACCATATATATATGCTAGAAGTCCTGTTAAGCCAGAAGTTGTAAAATGGGAATGGAGATCTGGAGGAGGGCTTGGTAGATACCGATATAATATAGACGATGATAATCTGGAGGAAAATGGTAAAATAATGGTATGTCATGAAGGATGTAAATATGAACCTTCGTCTCAATTAAAAGAAGGAGAACATACACTATATATTCAGGAGGAACAAACAGGCGGCCAATGGTCACAAAGGAATAGTTATATAATTGAAATTGACAATATAAAACCAGATTCGGAAATTACATTATTGTCATTTGAAAATGAGAGATCACTAACTATAAATATCGATTATAAATGTGAGGATAATAATTTATCTAAGGTAGATCTTTATATCAAAGAACCTGGGAAGGATAAGTATTACTTATATGCAAGTGATGTGGACAATAAAATAGATGAAAAATTTAATTATTTTGTTAATATGCCAGGTAAGTATTTTTTCTATACATTAGCATATGATAAAGCGGATAATAAACAGGACAATGAAACAACAATAGTCAAAGAAATACTATATAAACCATCCTTGTCTGGTTATGCTATTATTATTGTTGGGAGCCAACAAAGTGTTGATGGAAAAATACCACAAGGATATGAATCTCATAGAGCTACTTCGACAATTATAAAAAACTATTTGAAAAACAGAAGCTTTGAGGAAGAAGATATTGAAATAATTATTAATCCTCAATCAGATTTAAAAGATGACATTAGTAACTGGGCTAATAAAAAAATTAATACCCAATCAGCTCCTTTATATATAATTTTAATTGGTCATGGCGAAAAAGGTTATTTTAGACTTAATGGCTCAGATATTTTAACTCCTGAAGATTTGAATACAATATTGAATGACATTGAAGATAACTCAAAGCTAAAACATCCTATTGTTACTGTCATTGGTTCATGCTTTTCAGGTAGTTTTAAAGAAAAATTATCTCATGAAAATAGAATCATAATAACTAGCTCTGGAGAAAATGAAAAGTCAAAAATTGACATTTTAGAGCCAGATGGTATATCAGTAGATACTTTTATTACATCATTGTTTAATGAATTAGGAAAGGGGCAAAATCTTAACAAAAGTTTTCAAAAATCTTCATTTTTTACAAGATTAAATACTGATAAAGGTAAAACACTTAATTATTTTCCATATTTTAATTCATGGCAACATCCTATGTTAAATGATACTAACAATTTGGCTGACAGGCTTTGTTTTAAATATTCAAATACACCCGATAATCAAAGTCAACCAGATTTTAGCAGTATTGGAACTGATAATGAATTTATTCAACAAGGTGATAGATATTCAACAATATGGGCTAATGTAATAAATCTAAATAAAATTGATAAAGTCTGGATTGAAGTAAAAAAGCCACATAAAAAAAATGATTTGAACTTAAATTTAATCAAACAGGAACTTCAGTATGATAATGAAAATAAACGCTATCAAGTTGATTGTGATAAATTTGATAATCCTGGAAGATATATGATCTTTTTTTATCTTAAGGAAAAAGATACAGGTATTATATCTACATCAAAAGAGCCTTGTTTATTCTTATTTAAATCAAAGACTGAAAAGAATAATAATCCTGGGAGTTTTGCATTATTAAGTCCCGAAAATAATGCCCAAAATATGCCAACGACAATTCTTTTTGAATGGGAAGCAAGTCGTGATGATGATGAAGATGATAGCATTATTTATTATTTATTTTTGTCTAAAGATAAAAAATTTTCATATGAAAATACAATTATTAAAAAAGGTTTATATATAAAAAAATGTAGTATAGAGCTTCCTTATGACTCATGGAATAATAGTATCATATATTGGAAGGTTCAAGCTATTGATAATTTTGGTGCAATAACAGAAATTTCTGAAGATAATATAAGAATATTTCATACTGAAAATTCAAGCACAGATAATACAGTGCATATAGAAGGGCGTGTTTGGAATGTAAATGATGACACTGAAATTCCTGGAGCAAGATTATATAAAATTCAAAAAGATGGTAGAGAAGATATTGAAATTTGCGAAGGTGGTTATTTTAAAACTCCTTTACCCGAAGGTATATATGATTTCATAGCAACTGCAACTAATTTCTCAAAAAAAGAATATCTAAACTATCCTATAAAAAATGATATAATTGACTTCAATTTCCCATTAACTCTTGATAAAAAAATTGTACATAATAAAAGGATGTTAAATATTATTACAGCTCTTAAAATTATAGCTGGCGCTTGTGTAGAAAGTAATTGTGGGGCAGATAGTCAATTAGATATGAATAAAGATGCCAAAATAGACTTACAAGATGCACTTAATATATTAAAAATGATTAATAAATTATGAAAATTGTGATTAATACATCAACAATACAAATAGTTATTATTATTTTTTGTATTTTTGTTATAAAAATTTTTTTTTCATTTGCCCTTGATGAGAATAAACCTCATGGAATTCGTTTAGACAGCTCATTAGGTCAAAATTCAAAAGATATAATTAAAGATAATAATGGTACATATAATATTTTGCAAAAATATGGGTATTTAAGTAAGTTAAATCTTTTCCATAGTTTTAGTAAGTTTAATGTTCATTCACAAGAAAAAGTTCAATTTCATATAGAACAAAATAGTATAAATAACGTTATTTGTAGAGTAACAGGTAATAACTACTCATGGATTAATGGCAAAATAATTATTCCAAAAACCTCCGAAGCAAATCTTTATTTATTAAATCCATCAGGAATTATTTTTGGTGAAAATGCTGAGTTGGATATTTCAGGATCATTTAATGCAGTTTCAAGCCATTATATTAGATTTAAAGATGATAGTAAGTTTTATTCTAACTTGACACAGAACTCTGTTTTATCTTCTGAATCGCCAATTGCTTTTGGCTTTCTCAATGGAGATGTTGGAAAGATAGAGATAAATTCAAATGGAAGCTTATTAAAACCAATATTAAAAGTTGATAAAGGTAAAACTGTTTCCTTAATAGGTTCAGAAGTTAATATCCAAAAAGAGTCAAGTTCAATAACTAAAGATATAATCGCACCATCTGGAAGAATTATTATTGCAGGTGTTAAATCATCTGGCGAGTTTATAGTTACTCCAACTGAAATAGGTGGAGAATCAATTCATACATATGGTTCAATTAGATTATCAAATTATGCTAAAATTAGTGTAAGCGGCAATAAATCAGGAAGTATATTTATCCAGGGCGAAAAAATTGAGTTAAGTGATCATAGCACCTTAGAAGCAAATACTAAAGGAAATGAAAAAGGCGGCATAATAGACATTAAAGCAAATCATATTTTATTATCAAATTTTTCCAAAATTATTAGTGAAAATAGATACAACCCAAAAATTATTGGAAATTTCGAAAGTGAAGGTGGCAATGTATTAATTAATGCTTTACAAGATATTAAACTCATTAATAATAGTAAAATTAGCACTTTTACATATGCACGTTATGGATATCAATCTAATGGAAATGCCGGAAAAATAGATATTAATGCACAACAAATTTTTCTTAATAATTCTAAAATATATAGTGAAACTCATAGGGCAGGTAAAGTCGGTGATGTTTCTCTTACTGCATCAGATTCTATAAATTTTGTTGAAAGTGAGATTGTTTCTAATACAGATCAAACAGGCTCAAATGCAGGAAATATATCAATCAATGCAAAAAAAATATTTTTTTTAAAAGGGTCAGGACTAGATGCTCAAACTAAAAATAAGGGTAATGGTGGTGATGTTAACATTAATGCTGAAGAATTACTGGTATTAAAAGACATTGATGATGAAGGATATGCAAGTACAATACATACTTCAAGTAAAGGTACTGGTAATGCTGGTGATATAAAAGTTACTACAAAAACATTATTGATAGATAATGGAGGGGGATTTATAGCAAGTACTGAAGATTCAGGAACAGGGGGCTTAATTGATATTAATGCAAGTGATTCAATAATCATTAAAGGAAACAATCCTTATTCCCAAAAAAAAGATAATGAAAGTGGTATATATTCCACAAGCATAAGTGATCAAGATAATGCAGGAATTGCAGGAAATATTAAAATAATCTCTACAGATATATCTCTTTTAGATAATGCGAAAATATCGACTTCAAGTAAAGTTAAAGGCGGTGGTTTAATATCAATAACATCTAAAAAATTGTTTAACATGAATAATGCTAAAATTGCTACAAATGTTTTTAGAAAGATTGGCGATGCAGGAGCCATTAATATTAATGCTGATATCATAACTATGAACAACAGCAAAATCTCAGCTAATGCTTATATGGGTAAAGGGGGTGATATTAATATTGCTTCTAATTATTTTATTAAATCAAATAATACTATATTTGAAAATTATTCTGAATTAGGAATTGATGGAAAAATTGTAATTAATACAGTATCAACTAGCCCTGAGAATGCTTTATATCCATTGTCAGATGAATATATACATGATAGTAAATGGTTGAGAGTGCCTTGCTCTAATAGATTTGGAAAAAATGTTAGTGAGTTAGTAAAAAATACAAGGGATGGTGTTCCAAAAAATTTTGATGATTGGCTGGCAAGCCCAATTATTTTACCTGAACAAAAAAAAGATCAACAAAAAGTAATAATATTAACAAATTTGATTTTTGAAAGTCAAATATTGTTTCATCAAAATAAAAAGAAAAAATCTGAAATTTTACTAAATAACGCTGCTATTCTATTGCAGACAAATCCAAAATTATACCTTTATGCATTACCTGAACTTGCACGTACATTTCAAGAGATCGGATATCATAAAAAGGCATTGGCAGCTCTTTGCTCAGCCGTGCCTGATGATTATACTGACAATATAATTAAAAATAATAACTTATGTAGGAATACTGACATTTTTTTACCTGATACTTTCTTATCTTCTTTTTTAACAAATCAACATGATGATTATGCAGCTATGGCTCAATTATATAGCTCTTTTGGAGATTTATGCCTTTCTTTTGGTCAATTAAGTCATAATGATATTTATTCAAAAGCGGTAAATTATACTGATAAATCTAAAAATAAATTAATCAAAGCTTCTGTATTAAATAATAAAGCTAATTTTCTTGTTATTAATAAAAAATATCATGATGCACTAACAACATATAATCAAGCTCTTAAAACGCTTGATAAGTTAAAAAACAATAATATTGAAGCAACTATTATTCTGAATATTACACGCTTACAGTTAAAAATTAATAAGTCTAATGATTCTAAACACATTAGTAACCTGGAAAATGCTTTTACTAATATTCTCAATCAACTTGATTCATATAATAAAGCTTCAAATTTAATTTCATTAAGTATTCTTGGCTTTAAAATTCTAAATACTTTAAATGATCACAATAATAATAATATTGATTCTATTATATTAGATGCACTGAATAAAGTATTACAGCTTGATGATGTCTTACAAAACAAACGAATTAAATCTTTCGCTTTAGGATATCTTGGATATTATTATGAAATTAAAAAGGACTTTATAAAAGCTTTATCTTTTACAAATAAAGCTATTTTTATTGCTCAGTCAGGGAGTCATACTGAATCTCAATATCTTTGGGAATGGCAGTTGGCAAGATTAAACAAACAAATGGGATATATAAATCATTCGATTAAATTTTATCAAAGAGCGATTGAAACGCTTGAACCCATTCGCAATGAGTTTTTTACAGGGTATCGAAAACAAAATATTTTTGATGAAGTAATCAAGCCTGTTTATTTAGGACTTACAGAACAGTTATTAAAACTTGCTCAGATAATTAAACATAAAAAAAATGTTAGAAAAAAAATCATTGAAGCCAGGGATGTAATAGAAAGACTCAAAGCTGCTGAAATTCAAAATTTTTATGAAGATGAATGTCTCATTTTTTTTAAAGAAAAATTATTACAAATGGATAAGCTTCCTGGTGTGGCAATAATATACCCTATTATTTTTAAAAATCAATTAGTTATATTATTGTCAATATATAATAATATAAAACAGTATAACATTCCGGTAACATCACAATATCTTCAAAATATTACAAAAAGATTTAGAGCTCAGATTCAAAACTTTTCAGATCAAAAGTTTTTTTCAAAAGCGAGAGAATTATATTCATACCTTATAAATCCAATAGAAAAAGAATTATTAAATAATAAAATTAATACCCTGGTCATTGTACCAGATGGAGTTATTAGATTGATCCCATTTGCTGCATTATTTAATCAAGAAAAAAAAGAATTTTTAATTGAGAAATATTCAATAGTTACATTACCTTCAACTAAGCTCACCGAACAACGACCTTGTACTTATAATAACATACCTATTCTTTTGGGCGGTCTTTCGGAAAAAGCAAATCCTCCACTTCCTGGAGTAAAAAGAGAATTACTAAATATAAAAAAATTATTTGGAAAAGGATGTGTTCTTGTTGATGAAAAATTCACTTTTGATAATTTTTTAAGTGAATTAAAAAATCAATATTATCCTTATATAGTAATTGCTACACATGGTTCTTTTGGAGGTAATGTGAACGATTCTTATTTAATGGCTTCTAATGGTAAGGTATCAGTAAAATTGCTCGAAAATCTGGTTAATAAATCAAATAATAATAATAATATGGATTTATTAACATTAAGTGCTTGTCAGACAGGTGTCGGAAATGATCGTTCAGCAATGGGACTTGCAGGTGTTGCACTTAAAGCTGGGGCAAAAAGTGCTTTAGCTACTTTATGGTCAATAAAAGATGACTCTACTCCTTTTTTTATTGAAGAATTTTATAGATTACTTAAAAAGAAGGTTTCAAAAGCAAAAGCATTACAATTGGCACAAATCAAAGTTAAAAATACAAAAGGATTCGAACATCCAGCATATTGGGCTCCTTTCATATTAATTGGAAATTGGTTATAATTCAGTCATAGATTATTAGAATTTATTACAGATTTAGTCATAAAAATTTTGGCAAGGCACCAGATAAAATTATCCGCAGGTGTACAATAGTACGTTGAGGACGGATTTTAATCTGAGAATATAGTCCAAAATCGTTATGAATAAATCTGTAGTCTAATTTTTATATAATTGCCAGTATAGCATCAATTAAAAAAAATTATATGATATACAAAGTTTAATCAATTAAGTTTTCGATAATTAGGAAAGAGATTCATTGTGAATGATATTAAACAATTTATTCTAACCATATTAAATTCTATCAATATTGAATGGAATTATCATAAATCTTTATTATTAATAAATAAAATAATTGATGCATTAATTTTGGAATATAGAAGCTCAGAGCGTTTATTACCTATAGCAGATATAATTGAACAAGAAAAAAGTAATATAATTAAGTCAATTAAAAAAATTATAAATAATAATATTTCAATTAATGAGCAATACGATGAAATTCGTAGTTATATTTTTAAATATGCTATATGTCATTTTCCAGCCAACTTTGATGAAAAACAATTTATTGTAGGTAAACATAAAGTCTCTGTAAGATATATTCTAGAAGATCACTTTGGCGCAAAACCTGTTTCTGATAATATGAAAGAAGAAGATATTAATTTTGAATATGAAAAAGAAGTTTTTGAAATGATTATTTCTTGTGTTGATTTAAAAAAAACTGAAGATCAGATAGACTTTTTTAATTTTTTTATTTTTGAAGGAAAAACTGAATGGAGACCAAAAACATCGAGATATACAGCAATGCTCTGGTTTTCTTATTTAATTTTTGAAATATTAAAATATGATCTCAAAGCTTGTAACGAGAGTAGTAATTATATCATAAAAAGATTAAAAGAATTATTAAACGATTCTATAAATGGAAATATTTTAAATAGCGATAATGATGGTATTATTACTGATAAAGATGGTGGGATATGGAATGATTCTCTTTTTGCCTTTCTTTCAGGTTGTAAAAGAAAGGAAGTAACAAAAAAAATATTAAAAAAATTTAATTTTGGTCATATCGAGCGTTCAAATAGGGCTTTATTAGCACAGCATAGAGATTGTCTAATTAAACTTGCAAAAAAAAAATTATGTCAAAAAATACAAAAAAAGGAATATGAAAATGAATGATGAAAAGCGATTTGAAATTTTATCTAGCCTTTTTACTCAATCTATAAGAAAAAAAATTTTTTTGGGCCTTATACCTTCAAAAGATGTGGAACGTTTTCTCTTACCCATACTTCATAACTATAATGAGTTTGAAAGTAAGTTAGATAAAAAATCAAAAAAAAAAATAAATCGAATATTTGATATATATCCTGAAATAGCAATTAAACATGATATAAAAAGAAAATTATCAGTATTTAATTATTTTAAAATGTTATGGTTATGGATATGTGTTGCGACCAGAGTAACAATAGATCACATTAAAGAAATTCATCTAAGTCCAGTTAAAGTGAAATTTGCTTATGCCACTATTCCCATAATAACTATATTACTTGCTGTTATTTATATAACACAAGAGAAAACTTCTTTTTTTTCACCAAAAATGATAGCAGAAGAGAAAAAAAATAATCTTTTATCGGAAATAATCACACAAGAAGAAGCCTCCTCTATTTCAACGAAAATGATAGCAAATCTTTCAAAATCAATAGATATCAGTAAAGTCTTTAAACCAGATTCTGAAATTTTAAAATCAAAGCATTATTCTTTTGATTCATGCAGTAATCCATATAAAACAGCATTTAATTTTGGAAGATTTTATGCAGGAACAGAGCTATCTCTGGAAAGTAACAATGTAGATCAATTAAATTATTATATATCTTCTTTTAAGCTCATGGTAGAAAAATACGATCATGCAAATGAAATTAAAGTTTTATTAGACAATATAAAAAATTTATATTTAAAGAAAAGCAATATCAGGCCGGATATTAATGAATTATTAAATAAGTTGAAAAATATAATAAATTACGATGAAATACCATATTTTTATCTGGGTGAATGGTGCGAAATATCTCATACATTACTGCTTTTAGATCAAGAAATATCTAAGGATGATTTTTTTTCTTCAAAATATGAAATATTTCATGTTTTTAATTCTTTAAAAGATAAAAAATTAAAACAAGGTGCTAAAGATGCTATTCAGAAGATTAAAGAAATATCAGCAAAAGATCATCTTTCTGAGAAAAATATTTATTACTTCAAGAAACATATTGAACAACTAATTAAAAATATTAACAAGGATTGCTAGTGAAATGAAAAATATGATTAAGATAAAATGGTATTTTATATTTTTTTTACCTTTGTTTATTGTACTACTTACTTCTTTTTCAGTATTATCAAGTCAAGAAGATTATGGCTCATGGTGGATTAATAATTATGGAGTATTAACAAAAAATGATCATCCACTTGTTTCAAAAGCTATTGACATTTTTTATAAAATTTTAAAGGCTGGTGATAAAAAATCAAACAGATATCCTAAACTTGTTGTTCTTAGAGTTGAAGACAAACCCTGGTCACTATGTGTTAAAGATGGAACTGTACTTCTTACTCAAAGAGCAATGGAATTATGTTTAAATAATAAGGATAAAAAAAAAGGAGAAGCATGTCTCGCTTTTGTACTTGCACATGAAATTGCTCATCTTGCAAATGATGATTTCTGGCATCTTGATGCATACAAAGTAGTAAAAAAATTTGGAAATGGAACAAAAATAGATAAAGCGATAATTGACATGATTATTCGAACTTCTGATATAAAAGATTCATTAGAAGCGGCAAAATATTTACAAATGAAAGAATTAAAAGCAGACTCATGTGCAATACTTTATGTTGCTATGGCGGGTTTTGATACCAATGCTATTGTAAAGCTAAATGGAGAAAATTTTCTTCATGAATGGGCACAAATAATTCCAGGAAAAGTAAATACAATTAATATACATCCTGCACCAAATAAACGTACAAATATAATGATCAAATCATTACAAAAAGTTAAAAATAATATTGATTTTTTTTATTGGGGTATAAGGCTGTATCAATTGGGTAGGGATATGGATGCATTGGAATTTATGGAAGGCTTTAGAGAACAATTTCCAAGTCGTGAAGTTTATAATAATCTTGGACTGATTCATTACCAGCTTGCTATAAAAGCTATGGCAAAATGTGATACACATCGAGCATATAAATATAAATTACCCGAAATCGTTGATACTGAGTCAAGAGCAAGTAATATCTTTAGAAGAACAAGGGATAGAGCCGAATCGAATGAATGCATTGAAATGGAAATATTTAGAGAGCATATTGAATATGCCATAAGAGATTTTAAATCTGCCAATGACAAAGATGACGAATATTTTCCATCAAGATTAAACCTTTCTTCTGCTTATATTCTAGGTGAATATTATTCTGATGCCTTATCTATTGTTAACCAATGTTTAGAAAGAAAAAAAGAAAACATATTAGCATTAAATAACAAAGCAATAGCAATGTTTGAGCTAGGTCCTATAATCCATGTTGATATGTTTGAGCAGTCAGTTAAAATTTTAAAACATGCAAAAAATATAAATGAATCATTTCCCGATACAATATATAATCTTGGGAGAGTTTTAAATCAAAGAAAAAGAGGTTCAGCGGAAAGGGAATGGAATAAATTTTTATCAATAGAGACTGATAGTATTTACGCTGATCTGGTTCGAAAAAATTTAGGTATAAAAACACAATCTAATATTAAACTTAAAAATAACAAGTTAGAAACACTACCTCTTTTGTGTAGTGAATCTGTTCCTGTTAGTATTGGACTGTTTCTTGGTAAAAAAGAAATGAAGAAATTAGTTGATTTTAAAAAAATAGATATCGAATTGGGGAGTATTACTGGAAATAGCTATACAAAAGAAACCTTAAGAATACTTACAATAGATAACAGCGTAGAATTAATTGAATGTTCAATAAAGGATAAAATGTCAATGGCTGAAATGAAATTAAAATATGGTGAGCCTCTTCGTTCATTTGAAATAAATTCGGGTATTACAACTTATGTATATGAAAAGTTTGCATTTGATTCAAAAGATAAAATTATTATAAAGGTTGTTTATTTATAGTAATTTTAATTTATTTATAGCTTTTGTTGTTCATTTTCAATAGCCAATCACAAGAAATGGTGCCCAAAAGAAAGGACGTTTGTATTTTGATTCTAGCATATCATCTTGAATAAAGTACATTTGAGCACACTGTAGTGCTTTTGATATTGAGATATCAGATGAGCTTATCTGTCCATAGAATTCTTTCATCATAATCGAGGTTGCTTCATCTTCAACTTTCCATAACGATGCAACAACATTTTTAACACCTGCTCTAGCAGCAATACCTGCCAGACCTAAATAAGCTCGATCATCACCTTGTGCTGTTTGACATGCACTTAATACAAGTAAATCAATCTTTCCTTCAGCTTTTTTAGAAATATTTATTAGTGTTTCAAGGTCTTTCATAGTAATTTTTTCATCATAACTAAGAATAAATGTTTCTTCCAAAGTATTGCTAAATTGTGCATGACTTGCAATATGCACAATTGAATAATGCTTTTGTAATAATCTAGTTTCAATATTATTAAGTGTAAATTCTTTATTCATCAATACATTATTTGAGTTGCTTTTAACAATATTAATAATTTCATCAATTTCATTTTTAACATATTTTAAAGGTTCAAAATTAAACCTGGCTTCTGAAAGTCCATTTATTAAAATATTAGGGCTATTAGTTAAATCAGTCTTATCACTGGTTAATGTTATTGCAGGAATTGTAACTATAGCATATTTTTCAATTAGAAAATTATTGCCATCATGTAAAGCTGAAAAAGGAATTGATCGAAGCGGACCATCAGGAGCCAATATTAATGTCTCAATATTATAAGATTCTAAATCAGATTCAATTGGCTCTATTATCCATTCATATAATTTAATGTATTCATATAAATATTGATTCCAGTTTGATGTCACATTTGCTAAATTCTTAAATAAATCTTTTATTTTTTCTGTGACTTCATCAAAACTTACTGATACAGATTTTTGCTTAATAGTATCTGGTAAAATCAACAATAATTCAAGTCTATCATAAAATAAAATTGGATATATCAATGCTGTACCAGGTATTGTCCTATATAAAATATTTGCTTTATTATTTTTTATACACTCATCCTTGAAAAAATCTTCAATTTCAATTTTTTTTAAATTTTCAATAGTATTTATTGCTTTTTGGAACATTTCTTCACTATTTTTTGGTTCTACATTTGATAAAAGTATATCAGCTAATTCAAGGTATACAGGTCGAATTTTATTATAAAAAGACAATTGTTTACTCCTATATCCTTTAAAAAACACCTGTCTATTTTTGTTAAATTTATCAATAATGCATTGATATGTAGTTGTCTGGTCATTAATATTATCATTATGTTTTTGGAGTTTTGCATACTGACTCTTCAATTTAAACCAAAGTTCTGAATTTTCCTGCTCAGCAAAAAACAATGCCCGCTTATTAAAATATATAGCATCTGAAAATTTATTTTCAATTGTATATAATTCTACCATTTTGCTATATGAGTATGATATTAAAATTTTGTTATCAAGACTTATAGCTGAAGTTTTTGCTTCAGTTAATGAATCATAGCATAAAGTCATAATTTTGTTGTCAGCAGATAGTTCGAATATTTTTAAAGCAAGAGATCCAATTGCTAACAAATCAAATATTTTATTATAGGAGTTAGAATAAGTTTTAATTTCATCAAAAGCATTTTTGAGGATTGTAAAAGGCCTTTTAATATAACCATTCAAAAATTCAGAACGAGCATAATTTATTAATACGCTAAATTTAATAAACGAATAGATGTTATTATCTTCTATTTCTTTAAGACTTTTTAAATAGTAATTGATAGCATTTTGGTAATCTTTTATTTCCCTAAAATCTTCATTAATAGCTTCAATATTACCTTTATTATTGAATAACATAGCTATTATAATTGGTTGTTTTGTCAATTTTGTATATGTTTCCGCTTGTTCTAAATTTTTTTTTGCTTCATTGATTTTTCCAACAGAAAGATAAAAGTCAGCAACCCGGTTATAATATAATGCTTTAGAATAATCATCATCAATAATTTCAAGAAAATGTTTAGATTCATTTAAAACGTCAAAAGATTTATTATGATGACCACAAGCCTGATACAAATAAATCAAGTTTGAAATTATATGAAAATACAAAGGCGTTGTCTTATCTATTAATAACAAAGCTTCCTCTAAATATATCAAAGCCTTACTAAAATCAGCTCTACTAAAACATTCTTCAGTATTTATTAAAAGTTGTTGTATATACTTATCCACAGTTATTTGTTTAAATGATATGAATGGATTTGCCAGCAAATCTTCAAAAGATGTTGGAATTGCATATAAAGAATCAACAATTAGATGACTTGATTTTTTATTTGTTCTGGACTTACAAGGAGTTTTTGTCCATTTTGTAGCATCAAGAAATGTATCAGGTAATTTAGCTAAATTTTTTTCAAGATCAGTTTCTGAAGAAAAAATATTTATAGAACCATCAATACCTAATTTTGAAGAAGCCTCTAATTTACTTCCTATTGATTTAATTAAGTGTCTTGTAGATATTGAAATATTGCCGCCTTTTCCTTCATAAGCATTAGCAAGTATTTCGCTATTATTTAGGATTACAAGTTTATTATTTATATCAATATCACCACCTTTGCCAGTGCCACCTTTAACACTTGTTGTAATATTACTATTGTTAAGATATAAAGAATTGTTTCCTTTAATTGAAATTTTTCCATTATTGTTAGTTTTTTCAGCAATAGAAGTATTTATTGCCTCTGTAGTCAAAGAACTTTTATTTTGTATTTTAATAGAATTATTAGCAGTTATATTTATTCTACCCGCGGCTCCTCCATTTTCTTTTGTCAGACTTTCCGATGTAATAGATGATTCTGTATCAAGACCTAAATTGTTTATGTTTAAAATAATATCTCCTGCATTTCTTTTACCTATGCTTGATGAGTTTATAGTTGCTTTATCTGACAGGTTCAGATTAGATGAATATAAACTAATTGTTCCACCTGATTCTTCATAATATTCAAAGCTTTTTGCAAGTGAATAAATACCGCTTATATTATATATTTTTGATTGTGGAAAATAGTCTTGATAGTCTCTATAAAAAACTTGACTTTCCAAAAATCGATTTGAATCAACTGAAGGAGGTGACCCACTTATTTGAACAAATTTGCTATTTATATCAATTGTTCCACTTGCTCCGCCTCCTGATGTGCTGTTAGTAATTAAAGCTCCATTTTTAATTAATAATGAATTTGAACTTATTTTTATGTCTCCAGCCTTTCCAGTTTGTTCAGATTGTGAAAATATACCACTATTAAATCCTTCGTAGTTCTGTCCATGAGGGTTTACTCCAATTATTTCTATAATGCCGTCGATAGCTTTTAGTGTAATATTTCCTCCATTTCCACTTTCTCGTGAACTGGCATCAATGCATCCTCCATCTTTGAATAAAATTTTTTTTGCTGAAATAAAAATATCCCCAGCATTGCCTTTTGCCTCACTAAAACTTGTAATTGTACAGGCATTTCCTTTATTATTGGTTCCCATCAAGCTTACAGCCTCATCAGCTATAAGTTTAATTGAGCCTCCATTACCTTTTCCTTTTGTTGTTTGAGTGGCGGGGCCAAGTCCATTTTGAAAAAGAATATTCCTGGCTTCTATTTTAATATTACCAGCATTACCATCACTTTCAGTATCTGATAAAATATAACTATTCTCTACTCTAACATTATCTGATGTAAAGATTGATATATTTCCACCTTTACCAAATCCAGTTGTTCTAGTACTAATTTTTGATGTGCCTTCTAATGACAGGTTCTTCGAAAATATGTGAATATCACCTGCGTCACTCCCTGACGTAGAAGTTTTTATTTTGCAATCATCAGATAATATAACTGATTCAGATGCTTTAATAATTACATCTCCACCTTTGTTATTATTTCCTGCAATGATGTTACTAAGAATTAATGATGATTGGCTTGCTTTAAAGTTGTTAACATCAATAGATGTTATTCCTCCATTATAATTCCCTTCTGTTTCCGCTTTAATTGCACTTTCATTATTGAAAAAAAAATCCCCTCCCAGTATAAAGATATTTCCTGATCCTTTACCATTAACATCAATCAAAGTATTATCAGATATAGTTATATTGCTTCGTTTAATATCATCAATGCCTTTAATACCTGATTCATCATAAGAAATTGTACAGTGAGATTTCACTCCAACAATATTTATTTGACCTTCAGAAGCTTCAATTTTGCTATCTAAAATATCTATTTCACCCCCAATGATAGAAATAGTATTACCTGGTTTAACAACTATATTACAATTATTTATTTGGATCTTTCCAAATGAGTCATCAAAAAAACCAAATTCAGATAGTTCTGCTGTAGAAATAAATGGGCTTGAAATATCAATATAAAGCTTATCTGTATTTTCCATAATAAGATAATCTGCTGAACTAACATGAAACGAACCTTTTATATTTATCTTTGTATTATTCCCAAAAATAATTCCATTTGGATTAAGCAAATAAAAATTTGCATTAGAAATTTGAGAGTTTAAAATACCATTTATATTAGATTTTTCTGTACCTGTAATTCTATTGAAAATATTTTTTATATTCTCAGGGCCTGTAAACGATGCTGTTTCATTTGTATTAATATTAAACTTAGAAAAGCTGTGAAACAAATTACTTCCAATAATTTGACCATAATCTGATTTAATCTCAAAATTACCTTTGAGTGTGATTCCCGCTGTCCCTGCTTTCATTGTACCATCAAGTATTGCTTCTGTATAAGCAAACTTTATTTGCATTATAAAAAATACAATAATTAAAATGTAATTTGTTTTTTGGGTCATATGCTGATTTAATATGATAAAAAATTATAAATAAAATAAATAAAAAATTTTTTTTTAATTGTGTAATAATTATATTTAATCTAATTACCTGATTCACCTATTGTATATTTATTCATAATAAATAATATATCCTTTAAGCTAATTATATGATCACTTTCTATATCTACCTCTATACCTGAAAGAACTTTCAATCCCAATATTATATCATAAAAATCAATAATTTCATTGAGATCTATATCTCCTACAATAGAATCTTTTTTTGGAATAAGAAAAAAATTTTCTTCAGAAGGGATTATCACAGGAAATCTTGTTTCTGAATAATATCCTTCTTTTCTAACAATAAGCTTATAGCTCGCACCCAGGCTAAAACCTTCATTGTATACACCACGAATGTCAGTTAATATAAGACTATTGTCAACAGTAACTTTAGCATTTTCAATAGGCATTTGAGTATCAGAATCATAAACATATCCAGTTATTGTTCCAATAACTGGGTTATAAGTATTGTTTATTACAAATGAATGAATATTAGAATCTCTAATAGCTCCATACTTATCAATTGCTTGAACTTTCCAATAAACAGTTGATCCATCCCAATCTTCTGGAATATTAATTGATACAAAATTATGATCTAAACCACTATAAGGTTGAATTGTAGGGTTATCAAAATCTTTCTTGTCTTTTGATATTAACAATGTATAGCTTAATATATCATCATCAGGATCTTTAGCATATTCCCAGGTCATCATTGTGTAGCATTTAGGAGTTGGATCTGACGCACATGACGCTATAACTCCATGCGATGTTATTTCAAGTCCATCCTTTGGAGATAAAAGGGAAAATGCTTCTGGTTTTTTATTAATACTACTCGCTTTATAAACAAGAGACTGTTTCATTTTAGAAACATTTTTAGTTTTTGTATCTTTTGCAAAATAGAAAATCTGGTAAGTTCCAGTTTCTTGAAAAATATCTTTAAGATCATCTTTATTCCATTGATATCTATTTGTTTTTTCTATATATTTATTTGTTACTATTTTAGGTAATATCATTTCAATCTGCTCTGTTTCGCTTATTATTTGTCTATATCCAGGAGACTTCACCTCAATCCATAGTGTTAGCAATCTTCTATTATCGTTTACTTCTGCCCAAAGAGCATTGGTTGTATTTTCAGTATATCCCAAAAAAACTGGTTCAGAGACGTCTTTTATATATACATCTCCTGGATTGTTAACTGTCAAGGAACTGACGCCAATTGAAATATTTTTGGCAAGCTGCCCATCACCAGAAATTCCAGAAAGTTTGTTACTTCCAATTCCATCACCATTATCGTCTAAAAGAGGATGTTGAGCTGAATTATCAAAGTATGGCGGACCATTAACACTATTTTGACCTTTTGATGTAAAGATTTCTGTTTGAACAACAGCTTCAATAAATGCTTCTTTTATAGTCCTTCCATAAGAAGCACTTTTAAAAAATTCTGATATAAAGTACTCACCTTCACGAATATTATCTTTATCAAGAGGTCCTTTATATGAGAATTCATTAGAAGCAGCACTTGTTATAATTATTCGATTACGTTTTGAAAGAGAATCGATAAAAGAACCTGAAAAACAAAAGCCCAAAATAGTTATTATCTCCTGGTTCCACCCAGGTGTATCTTCAAGAGATTCATACCATTGAGCAATATCTGTATCAGTAATTTCATCAGGAGCAATATGAAAAGTATTTTCACTACCATGATCAATCATAACAATATACAAGTTTGCAGGCTTATTTCCCATTATTTTTATGATATCTTTAGTTATTGCTTTTTTGATAGCTTCTTTAGTTGGTATACCATCTATTTCAATACGTTCACTACAATGTTCAAAAATTAACTGTTCATATTCAATTATTTGCTCATTTATTGACATTAAGTGCTGCCTAAATTCAGATTCACTAAAGTATTTTATGTTCTTAGCTTTTTTTAGATCATCTATAATAGAACTATCATTAACTATTTCTGACAAAGTAATTAAATTTTTATCTGTTATTTGGTATATCAGCTGATCTTTATCATAATTAAAATAAAGAATATCTTTATCTAAAAGCCCTCTCTGTTTAAAATACCAATAAACATTATTAGATGTTTTATTATGAGCTTCCAACCCATTTCCATCAGATATTCTTCCCTGTATAATTATAGCATATCCACTTGTTTCAACAACTTTAATATTAAGTGTCTCAGAAAATGATGGTTGATAAACATCACTTCTGACTGAAGCCTGGATAGTCCAGTCCCCAAGCATATTAAAATCTGAACCAGCGTGATATATAAAACCTCCCCATATATCGCTTGTCTTGATATCATACTTTTCATATGTTTTACCTAAAGGATTTGTTATTCGCAAAATAACAGGAATATCAATCATATTGCTATTACAAAAAAATTGAGGAATAACTTTACCTGTAATTGAAACTGAATCTTCAAGCTTTATGGCGTGATATGTTGCATCAAGAGCTACTTCACATGTTGCTTTTTGTACAAATATCGTATATTCATCACTTGATGCAGAATTTAAACAATTTGTTCCATTCCATTCTATAACAATTGTCCATATTCCTGATCGATCAATATCATTACATTTTACAGCATAATCAAAACTGCCATCCTGTCTTACATTTTCCTCTATTATTTTAGTTGCTCCAGATGGTGAATTAAATATTATATTAACTTTTTTACCGACAAAATTATCTGTTGGCATGATTTTACCTGTTATATTAAATTGTTGTCCTATTATAATATTGTCCCTTGAAATATTTGCTTCAATACTGGAGCCTTTTTTTCCATAGGTTATTTTTTTAGAATCATAATTTGAATTTCCTGCAAAATCTGTCACTAAAACATTGATTGTGTATGAAGAATCATATGTCCAGATATGTTGTGGCGGGTTAAATTCCCAATTTGTTAAAGGTAATTCATTTGAATGAATATAAATATTTTGTTCATCATTCCATTTTATTTTTCCCTGACTGTCTTTAATTTCAAGCTTTATTGAAAAATCTCTTGAAATATCACCTGCTGACCCGGTTATTTTATTTAATTTATCTACACATTGCTCAGTTGGAAAAGAAATATTAACATCAGGAACTGTTCCATCTACGTATATATTTTTCATAATATTTAAGTTATAATATTCAGATGAAAGATTAGCATATTCACCATTTGAATTTTTTAAAACAGCACCTTCACTTAGTGTAATAGATGTGATGGACAGGTCATCAGAAAAATCACCATTCTGTACTGTATATATACCAGTTGCAGTATAAGAAGATAAAAATGGTTGGATTACAAATTCACGATCAATTTCACCTGTTTCAAGCGTTACTGTTAACTGTCCATTGATTAGAGATGCTGGCTGAGTCATTACGATTGAAATTGGAATTTTTGAATTTAATGAATAGTCTATACTATTACCTTGAGCTGTAATAAATGCAATTGTAAAATCATTATTTTCTGATAATATAGGTTGCTTATTATTCCAGTTAAATGTTCTTTCATTGATAAATTGTTCTATTACAGGTGATGATGTATGAAGACTCGTATTTGTAAGATTAATAAACATTAAATTTTTAAGTTTTAGGATTTCATTAGGAATATCTCCAAACAAAGGAAGCTCATCTTGTATTAAATCAAAATCTCCATTATTATTAGATAAATCAAGTGTTCGTAGATTAACCAGATTAAATAGTGATTTATTTGTTATTTGTCCTATTGCATTATATGCTAAAGATAAGGACGTTAGATTTTTAAGACTGTCTATTTCCTCTGGGATATACTCTAATAAATTATCTTCAAGTGACAGAATACGAAGATTGTTTAATTTAAAAATTTCCAAAGGCAAAGTCTCATTTATTAAATTACAGCTAGATAGATCAAGATATTCAAGCTTAGTTAATTTTTCAATATTTTTTGAAATTTCATCAATATAATTTTTTGAAAGATTCAATGTTGACAAATTTTTAAAGTACTGAATTTCATCTGTAATCTTAGTTATGTTGTTATATGACATATTTATTTCAATTAAGTTAGGCAGCATACCAAGATGATAAGGAAAATTTAAAATATTATTATTTGAAAGATCAATTCTTTTTAAACTTGTTAGATTTTTAGCAGTTTCTGGTAAATAATCTAATGAATTTTTAGATAAATCCAATATTTGTAAATTTTTCAAATTTCCAATCGTAAATGCTAAGGAAGCAATTGAATTATCTGATAAATATATTGTTTGAAGATTTATTAAATTTCCAATACTATCAGGAATCGTCTTAATTCGATTTTTATATAGATTCAAATGCTTAAGTTGTATTAAATTTCCTATATTTTGAGGAAGTAAATCAATATGATTATTTTCAAGATTAAGGCTATGAAGCTTATATAAAGCGACAATACTTTCAGGCAACTTAACAAGTTGATTGTTTGATAAATCAAAATTTATCAGGGTGTAAAGGTTTCCAATTCTATCAGGTAAGCTTTGCAGATTATTATCTGATAGATCTAACTCTGAAATTTTCATTAAATTGCAAAAACTATCATCTAAGGAACTTAATTTATTTATAGATAAATTAAGACTTTCTAATTTTTCTAAACTCCCAAAACTCTCAGGAATGCTTTGTAATTGATTATTTGATAAATTTAAAGTATAAAGTTTTTGAATTTTCCCAAATTTATCAGGTAGGTTGCTGAGTTGATTTTTAGATAAATCAAGCTCAAAAAGTTCTATCATTTCAGTAAAACTATAAGGTAAAGTAGATAAATTATTATTAGATAAATTAAGTGTTGAAAGATTTAAAATATTACCAATACTTTCAGGCAAGTCTGTTAATTTATTATTGTTTAAATCAAGATATGAAATATTATTCAGATTACCAAAATCAATTGGAAGACATGTTAAATTATTGTTATTTAAAGATAAATAAGAAAGTTTGTGCAGATTACAGAAATTATCTGGCAAGCCGCTTAATTTATTATTATCTATACGTATATTTGTTAAATTTTGTAGATTGCCAAAATCTTCAGGCAGCATATTCAATTGATTGGATGATAAGTAAAGCGTATCTAAGTTTTCTAAATTACCAAATCCTTCAGGCAAAGATTTTAGATCATTGTTTTTTATATCTAAATGTTTAAGATTTTTTAATGTTACAATGGAATTCGTTATATACGTTATTTGGTTAGAAGATAATAAAAGATATGACAGGTTTATAAGATTTTTAAAACTATCAGGAATACTTGTTAATTCATTATTATCTAATTTAAGTTCAATGAGGTTTTGAAGTTCCCCAATACATTCAGGAATTGTCTTGAATCTGTTATTATCTAAATTAAGTTCTGAAAGTTGTTTCAGATTACAAAAACTTTCAGGTAGACTGGTCAGTTGATTTTTAGATAAGTCTAAAATCGAAAGATTTTTTAGGTTACCAAACCATTCAGGGAGAGTTGTTAACTTGTTATAAGATAATGTTAGTTCTGTTATATTTTCAAGATTTTCAAAATTTTCTGGAAGCATAGTAATTTGTCCGGATAATTTTAAAACTGAAAGATATTGAAAGTTACCTATAGATTCAGGTATATTACCTTGTATATTGTCTTCTAGTATATTACTTAATGAAATTTTTGTAACATGATTATTATCACATTCTACTCCATCCCATGAACATTCAGTCCCATGATCTCCCAACCAGTTACTATAATAATTCCAATTAATACCTCCAAGGCTGTTATAAATATCAATTAAAGCTTTTCTTTCAGATTCAGGGATTAATATTGGCAACACATTCATTGTATCACTTATAGAAATCCATCCAGATACTGAGGCTGAAATATTTAGATGCTGTGTGTAATCAAAATCCTCAATTATTGAAATTGAAATTGGAACAGATGCTGAGTTAGCATAAATAGTTACTGAAGATGGCACTGAAAAATAGTCATTGTCTGAGGTTAATAATATTTCAATATCATTATCCACTCTTTGATCAACAGTTAGCTTTCCTATAATAATATCATCTGTAATAGACGCCTTTTCAGGTAATTCAACAGAAATAGTTGCAATTTCATTATCATATATCCTGATAGTATCACAGCCAGTATAATACCCATGAGCAGCAGCGAAAATAGAGTAGGTTGATGAACCATCTAACAAGTTATCATCTCCAACGTATAAATTAAAATATTTTGTATGATGCTCAGCAGAAAGTGTTATAGGTGACGATACAGAAATTGCAGAATCATTAGTTGATGTTAAATTAACAATAATTTCATTTTGGGGAGGTGGGGTAACTTCTATTTGACCTTGAATCCTTCCTTTACCCTCAATTGTGTTTTCGGGAATAGTTATAATAAAACCTGGTATAGTTGATATAGTAAGAGTTAAATTAGTAGCTTGATTTCCTCCTTCTCCATCCAAATCCTCTATCCATAATCGCCACTTTCCATTTGGTTTTTCCCCATTAAATTCTTTAGGTGAAACTGTATATGTTCCATTTTTATCAGTAGAATATTCCTTTTCTGTTTTTAAAGGAGATCTAATAATAAAATAACTATCATATAAATCTCCATCAGTATACCATGTGTAGGTTAAATTCCAATCAATTATAACACCTTCAGTATCTATCTCTAATTCATGCCACGTATAATCAAGCCATGTATTATTATAAAAGATTTCAAATCCCGGACTGTCTGGTATACTATAACTTTGAGTATACCATTCATTATTTATGCTGTCTTTGTTGAAATTTTGGCTTGATACAGGTGAAACAAAACCAATAATAATAATACATATTTTTATAACTAAGATAATAAAATTGTATTTTAACATTGTCTTAATAACTCCTAACTAAACTAACTCAAGATTGTTAATACATTTCACCTGTTCTAAACTACAAGTGACAGATTTAAAAATATATAATAACCTTAACCATATCATTACAATCAACATCAACAGCAAAATTTTTATAAATTAAGGTTTTTATCTCATTATGTTTTATTTTACGCGAAGGCTTTCCATAGCGGGAATATATTTTTGAAATGTTAATTCTTTCTTGAGGTTTTAATTCATGAGTTTCTAATGTAACTTTATTCTTAATTACAATAATATGTTTATTATCTTTATAATAATATTTACCAGTCTTATGTTCTTTATTATAAAAATCAGATAATTCTTTTTTGGCTTTAAAAGATGATTCTCCTATATTTATAGTTGGGTTTTCTATAAAACCTTGAGTGTATGAGCATGGCTGCCATTCAGGAAGATTACGTATCTGTCTTATATTGTCAGCATAAACGCCATTTTTTTCAAGCTCTAAATACGTATCCCATAATTCTGCAACTTGTTTACATTTTCCATCTTCTTTAAAATCGTTTTTTTCAAGACATTTATTATTTTCTTCAAATAAGATTCGTCCATAATTATAAAATAAATCTGGAAAGCCTGGATATTTATACATTAAATCTTTAAATAAATTAACTGCTTTATTATATCCCTCTAGTTCGTATGTAATTATTGCATTATTCATTTTGATATAAGGTTTATAGTATAAAGAAGCGGATTGATTATTGTCTAAATTTGTCTGAGTATAGCCATAAATTTGATTATTACTACAAATAGTAATAGCTTCATTTATTTTTAATTTTGCGCCAATATAATTATCTTTAAGAATCAGAGCACTTGAATAATTAACAATAGCAGGTAAATACTCAGGTTCTTTTTCATATGCTTTTTTTAACTTTCGTATTGCTTCGTCAAATCTTCGGTTAAATTCTTCTCTTCCTCTTTTCACATAACTTTGCTTAGCCCTTGTTTTATAATCGATAATATTTGCTAATTTATATTTATATGCTTTACAAAAATCATATTCTGCTAAAATATTAAGTGCTTCTCTATAATAAAGGATTCCAATATTATTTTGAACTTCCCGAGAGTAGAACATCTTCTGAAATTGTTCTAATAAATTTAAAGCATCGTTATATTTTCCTAACTCATACAGTTTTACTCCAAAGTGAAATTTATATAAATTATCAGATATTGATTTAAAATACTCTTGTAAATATCCAGCTCTTTGCTTTAGTGTTGGATATTTATGACTCCTTTCATGAAATCCTAAGGCTTTATTAAAATAAGACCAAAATTTTTGTATAGGTTGACAATAAAAATCTTGTTTTGGCATTTGTGCAACCCATTCTTCAAAAAAATTATTTTCAAATAAATATTTAGCATCAAATCCAGCCATTATTAAAAAAAGAAAGCCGTCTGAATCTGCCTGAATCTCTTTTTGTTTTCTTTCATCAGGTTCCTCGTTAAATGTATTAGATAATGCTTCCTTTGTTTCTTTATCTAAACCAGAATCTTCAATAGTTTTAAATGCTGCAAGATGCCAGAGGTCTTTGTTTTTGATATGTGCAATTTCATGTCCTAAAACAAATGCAAGAAGTGCATCACCAGCTTCTTTTTTCTTACCATTATAGCATAAATTAAGAGCATACTCAGATAAAACAACAGCACCATCTTCAAGAGCTAATGCCCATGGTTTATTCTGTTTTTTAATAACAATTAGTTCAGGACTTTTATTATCTGGATATCCAGCAGTTGCTAACATTTTATAAAATAGTTTATTTGCTCTTTTAACAAATTGATTCTTATCTGATGTAATAATCCTGTCTTTGTAATGATTTTTCCACCATTCCCTATCCCCTGAAGTTAAAGCATACCCATAAGACGATAACTTAAAAAAAATTAGCAAGGCAGCACATATATATATTTTTTTTGTTTGCATGTTTAAAACTCTGAACTTAAATATTCGATTATTGATTTTATTTCGGTATAAATTTGTGTTTTTTGTTTTTCATTAAAACATGTTTTTTCCAATAATGATTCAATATTAGTTAATCTATGATTAATACTTGTAAACTCATCACTTTTTTTATCTTTATATCCTTCATATTTTTTTCTAAGTTTACCAATTATATTTTTTTGTTTGTTCCAGAAACTAATAGTCCCAAAATCATAAATACAGGCTTCTTGTGTAATAAAGCACCATTGGCCTAACCATAAGTAAATATTATAAGGATATTTTGAATATTGATCTATTAAAGAATTATTTTTTTTATTTTTTAAAACTAAATCTCTTCCAGAAATTAAACCAGCCTTGAAAGCCTGTCTCAAATCTATATCAATATTAGAATCACTAAAACCAAGTGCTTCATTCCTTCCATTTAATTGTAATGTTTTAAAAGAGTCATCAACTTTTATTTCAAATGAAGAGATAATTGAATATGAATCATTAATTAAGTTTTGAATTTCTGGAATATTATTATTTATAAACTGTAAAGAAATAATTAATATTAAACAGATTATTGTTATTGCCTTAAATCTGTGCTTTAATATTCGAGTCATTATGAGAATAATCAAAGTATAAGCAGATTTTAATATCTCATTTTGTTTATCTAACGTTTCAGAATCTTTTTGTTGTTTTTCTAATGAAAGGTCTAACCAAAGCTTATAACAATCTTGACATGTATCAAGGTGCTCTATGGCAGCATTATATTCATTATTACTCATATTTTTATTAACAAGACTTCTCATATCATCAGATGAAAAGCATGAGCCAATAGTTTCATGTCTTTGTGATGCAATAAGAGCAAGTTCTATTGACTTTGCTTCATTATCTTTTTCAAATGTATTTTTATTTGACACGTTTTTTCCTCATTCAATTGTTATTAATATAGACGGATTTGTAACAAATATTACGAAAATATTTGTTTTTTTTATTTCAAAATATCTTTTAGCTCAGATTCTATCTGCGTTTCTTTCATTACTTCAAGTATATGAACTCTTAATTTATCATATTTATCATATGACTCCCTTTGTGTTAATCCAAATACAATATTACCAGCTTGATATATTTTGACATTATTATGATATATCATTTTTAAGAATAATCTATCTTTGGTTTCTAAAAATAACTTTGATCTAAAAAGTGTAATTTTTTCTTTAATCTTATCTGATAGTTCTTTGTAAAGTGATTCATCAATTTCATCAAAGACTGCCTGTCCAAATATTTTTATAATTTTATTTAAAAGTAGATTATGGGGTGAAAGTTCGTCTGTTTGGTCGTCAGCAGGATATTTTTTTTCGGAATCATAACTTTCATATTGTTCGTCTATTTTTTCGTTAGCAGGATGTTTTTTTTCCTTGTCATAAATTTCTGATATAATCGCTTTTATTTTTTCTGTAATTTTTTCTATAATTTCTTCTTCTTTAAAATTATGAAGACGAAGATATTTATGGATTTCAATCCATAGCCCTCCCTTTTGCTCTACCCACTTTGGAGTTCGATAACGACCAAACTGTTTACGATCATAATCAATAATTAAATTTTTTACCATTGTATATAGATAGGCTTCACTTTCGCATTTTAGCAAACGTTTCCAATTATTTTTTGAAATTTCAGTTAACATATAATTAAATGCAGCATCTTCGATATCTTGTTGTCTACAGTGCTTTTTAGCCACATTTCGTAGTTTTTCATAATCTTCAAAAATTTTATTTTTGTAATATTCTAATTTCGTATTCAATTTATAACTCTCTTATTTTTTTGTTAGATTAATAATTTTTTTTAATCCTTCTACAAAGTGGTTAAAACTAAGAGATCGATTATTGTTAACATCCATATATGTGGATATTCTTTCAGCTATTTTTCTCTTTGGTATTACATCATAATTTTTTAATTCAGGTATTATTTTTTTGATTATAATAGAAGGTTTCTGGATGATATCAACGTTTCTAAATTTTTTTTTATTAATCCACTTATCTGACTTAAACTTTGGAAAAGCTTTTTCTATTGCTTTCATATCACCTAAAAACCATGATTCTAATTCTTTACAAGCTATACGAATAAGAATTGGGCAATTTGCATTTTTAGATAATGTTAACAATGTATTTTTTAATACTATACAATCATGATCATCCTGGTCATGAATAATTACAATTATAGCATTCTGATTCTTACTCAATGTTGGAACAAGTTTGGGAATTGATGAATGTAAATCCATATTACCATTATGTGGTATAAATTGATACTGTTCTTCTGGAATGATATTGGGTAACAAATGATTTAATGCAGATACAATTGATTGTTCTTCTAACAGGAAAAAAATCACATTAACTATCTCCTTTTATAAATCCATGTTGCCATAACCATCCAAGCTCATTGCCATCGTTAAATAATTCTTTAAGTTGAAAATTTTTAGCTGCAGGATATATAGTTGTTTGACCATTTTGTTTATTAAGAATAAATAATTCTTTAATATTCAAAGCATTAACAAATTCAGGTGAATGAGTTGAAACAAAGATTTGCCCTCCTCTTAAAGCATAATCTCTTAGTTCTTCTGCTAAGCCTCGAAGCAACTCTGGATATAAATAATTTTCAGGTTCTTCAATACATAACAATGGATGGGGGCAAGGCTCATAAAGCAAAATCAGGTAAGCGAACATTTTAAGAGTGCCATCAGATACATATTTGGAAATAAATGGATCTATAAATGGACTGTCTTTAAATTTAAGCAAAACTTGACCCGCCTCATTCTTTACAGCTTCAACTTTTTCAACTCCAGGAATATATTTTGTCATTTTTTTTAATATTTTATTAAATATATCAGGATGGTTATCATAAATAAATTGTGCTACTTGTGCAATATTATCTCCAGAAGTTGATAAATGTTCAGATATCTCATATTCATCAATCTTTCGTAACGCATCATTTTTTAAATTGGATATTACCCAATTTTCAATAAGTCGTCGAAATGAATTTATTGTTTTAAACCTTTGAAATTGCCCTAAACCTTTTATTGCTAAAATATCAGATGCATACAATACCTGTTTCTCAAATTGTTCTTTTGCTTCTTCTTTACTGTAATCATCCTCATTTGTTATTACTTCACCTTTTCCATTATGAAATTTCATAAAATACCAATAACTGCCACCATTACTTCGACGACATTTTAGAACCTCAGTTTCGATAAAAGTTGTTTTTTTATTTTGACCAATTCTCAGTGCGTATGTAATTAATGGAGACTTTTTAACACTGGAATTTCGAAATTTTACTTCAATGTTGATATACGAATTTTCAGATGTATTACGAGAAACTATTTCCTTAAATCCGCCTTCTTTATTGACAGCCATAGATACATTATTTTTTAAAGCATAACCTAAAAAATTAAAAATTTTAAATAAGGTCGTTTTTCCTGAACCATTAGGTCCAATAAAGACATTCAATTGGCTTAAATCTTTAAGAGACATATTTTTAAAAATTTTAAAATTTCTTACATTCACTTGTTCGATTTTCATTGCTTACTTCCAAAATTTTCATTTAATTTTATTGTTACAATCTCAATAACTGCCATTCTAATTGCACAATACTACATTAATATACACATATTTAACTGAAATGTCATCATTATAGTATCAATAATTTGGTCTTTAAATTGAAAACAAAGAAAGAGTTGTTTACTTTTATCTATCTACGAATAAATAAAAAATTTCCTTCTATCTATAAATAAATCAACAATGAAAAAATAATTTTTTCTTTTCTGAAAAAAATTTTATTTGACCGTCATAATAAATATAGATGCTAAAAAAGTCTAAAAAATAATTTTTTGATCTGTATAGTCTATTAAAAATAAATAAAAATTAGCATAAAATAGGATATTTAATTATTTAAATCAGGTTTTAAAATTGTTCCCGCAAGCTATAGCATATAGCTTGCGGGCTTAATCCCTGGTTAAACATTATTTAATAAAAAAATGCACGTATATGATCTAAGAGAAAAAAGAATATGATATATAATTATCAAAATTTCGGAAAGGTAGAATTGTATTCATTATAAAAGCTTTGTAGTTGATTCTTGAGAAAAAAAATCAATGAAAATATGAATCAATAAAGGATTCTAAATATATTACGTTATCTTTATTTTATTATAAATTAAGGAGGTTTTTCTATGTGTAAGAGACTATTTTATTTGTTTATTTTATCTATTATTTCTTTTTCAGTATTTCATAATTTTATACAAAATTTGTATGCAGAATCATTAGATGATGCAGTGTTACGTTCTGGATGTGTTATAGGCTATGTAAATATGCCCGAAACATTAACTTCCGGAAAGAATTATTCAATAAAATGGATGATTCAGTCATATGTTCCAATTTTATCACGTTTACAAATTAAATATAGTGATGGAACAAAAGATGAAATTGTTGGTAATTTATCGAATGTAGAAGAAGGTTCTTACTACATCAGTTCTAAGAAATCTAAAAACTATTATTTTAATTGTGCATTAAATATTCCCCTAAATATAGACGGAACTGCTCGAGTAGGCTTTCATAATTCACAAGATGATAATGAATCTAAATATTGGATGTATGGTCTTTTTCCAACAGGCGTAATAAAAAAACCAGTTGGAACTGCAGGCAAACAATTTTATGTTACAATAGAAAAAGATATAGTAATACCAGTAGGATTTAAATTAATTCAATCAGCTGAAGCTGTTAAGTTGTTTAAAAAAGATTATTCTGGTGGTAAACCAGATTACGTTCAAGTAATAAATCTGGAAAATGGAGCAAGTGTTAAATTATTATATGGTTCTATAGAAAACAAAGGAAGTGGTGAAGGTGTTTATGGAGGAGATAATCCTAAATTTAAACGTGCTTCTCTATCACAGTTTTGGTCTACTTTTTCTTCAAACTATGGAAATGCATTTTCTATAGTTAATGGACAATTTTTTGATACTAATTCAAATCCTGCTGCATTAGCATTTCCACTAAAGTCTAATGGACGAATTATTAGTGATGGATATGGAATATCAGAATTTACTAATCAAAAATTAATTTTGGAAATATGGAGTAATAAAGTAGATATCAAATCACTAACAAAACAAAATTTGATAAACTCTTCTGCTTCTAACATTTTAGCTGGTTTATCAGAAGATGCAAATAAAGGAATATCAAATCAGGTCGCTAGAACTTTTGCTGGAATTATGGATTCTAATAATAATGGTACATTTGAAACATTACTTATTTTTACTTCGTCATATGCAAACCAGTCAGAGGCAGCTTCTGTTTTACGTTCATTTGGTGCATCAAAAATAATTATGTTTGATGGTGGAGGTTCATCACAGCTTATTTGCGAAGATGAAGCATATGTATCATCTTCACGTACAATCCCTCAAGCTATAGGTGTTATCAGTGCGAAGTAACGCGTAGTTCTAAATTATACTTTATGTCAATTAAATACAATAAAAGGAGTGTAGTAATATGTATAAAAATAATAATATTAAAATTACTTTATTGAGTATTATTTTAACAAGTTTTTTATTATCAATGGCCAATGCTGAAACAATTAATAAAGCAATTTTAAGATCTGCATGTGTAATAGGAAGTGTTGATTTCCCTTCAACATTATATTCTGGCAAGCAATATACAATAAAATGGATGGTTCAGTCTTATGTTCCTATAAAATCTCGGTTGCAAATTAAATATTCTGATAATTCAGTAACACAAGAAACAGGTACGCAGTATAAAAATGAAAAAGGAGGTTATCATATTGGTGATTATTATTCCTATAACTATTATTTTGAAAGCACTATAACTATTCCAAGTGGTAAGAGTGGAAATGCTATAGTCGGTTTTCATAATGCTCAAAATGAAAGTACAGATAATAAATGGATGTATGGTTTATTTCCAACAGGGATTATTGAAAGACCGGTAGGTACAGCTGGTAAACAATTTTATGTAACTATATCTAATTAGCAATAATATAATAATATAAAAAAATGTCGATTATTCTTGCAATAGAGTTTGCTAATGCTAACGCAGATACAGATA
>Ga0272440_1000157_pt1 | contig 55652 bp, 45 predicted proteins | sample SSMMMBAug17_FD_192440 | JGI IMG/M metagenome (GOLD analysis project Ga0272440, IMG submission 192440) | Marine sediment archaeal communities from Little Sippewissett salt marsh, Falmouth, MA, United States - SSM-MMB-Aug17 | ecosystem: Environmental > Aquatic > Marine > Wetlands > Sediment ... | reverse complement strand
CCTCATTATTCAATATTTTTTGATTCGTTTCTGAACCATGATTACACTGAATAAGATGAATAAGATGAATTTAAAGTGTCTTTATTTCATCTTATTCATCTTATTCAGTGTAATCATGGTTCAAAAAACTGAATGAACATTTTTTTAAAGGGGAACTTATTTTCAGAACGTTCCTTTAATAATCATAAAAAAGGAAAAATTATGCTGCGAATACTTTTCGTTGATGATGATGTGACTGCGCATGCTTTGCTAAAAGGTATGCTCCCTGATTGGGAGATATTATCAGCATACTCTGGCACTGAGGCCTTGGATATTTTGTCGCGAGAGTATGGGCTAATTGTCGTAACTGATATACATATGCCCAAAATGGATGGTCTCAAGCTTCTTGAGAGGATTCGTAAAGAATACCCTATGGTTCAGGTCATAGTGCTTTCAGCCACAGATCAGTCAAACAATCTATTGAAAGCTTATCAGGCGGGCGCCAATGATTTTATATCTAAACCTTTTAATCGTGATGAAATCGTTGAAGCGTTAATAATTACAGAACGTAAAATTGAACGTTGGCAAAATGCCATGAGCGACATCTATGACAAAAAAGGAAAAAATTGGTAAACTTATAAGCTATAAATTACTTTAAGCGAACCGGCTAACAAAAAGATCCAGGCAAATAATTGATGGCAGGGAAAAACTGTATTTAATAAGCCAAGTCCCAAAAAAATAATAAGAAACCCAACCATCAAATTTTTCATATAGCTACGCATCTCTTTTTCCATCCACTCCATCTGATCTTTCGACACTTTCATTGACATGGAGCCATCGTTGAAATGATAAAAGATATCCCGTATTCGTTTAAGAATTAATGGAAAATTCTGAACATCTTTCATTAAAGTTTGTAACAGTTGCTCTTCAAAAAAAAGCGCTTGAGGAATGTAGGTTTTCAACAAAGGAAAGATATCTTTTACGCTATTAAAATTTTGATTTTGCGATGTGCCCAACCCTTCAATCATGACACCTGCTCTAAGCACATAAATAATGTCTTGTGGTAATTTAAATGGAAAAGCCTGCATAGATCCTAACAGCTCTAATGCCAGGTCTTGCATGGTCGAAGCACTCAAGTGGTCATCGCCAAAAATATCAAATATGCGTTTTGCGTAGTCCTGTATTTGTGACTGAGGCGCCTCATAAGCAATAATGCCCAATTTTTTACATGCTGCAACAAATCGTTCAAAGTCATATTCATAAGCAGCTTTAACCATTTCAATTATCGCAACACGGGTTTCATTAGAAATCCGCTTGACCATTCCAAAGTCCAAAAGAACCAATTTGCCTTCAGAATTGATTAAGATATTTCCTGGATGTGGATCTGCATGAAAAACTCCCTTGACCAATATTTGAACGATATAGAATTGAACCAATTGCTCCATAATACTATCAAAGTTGAACCGATTTTTTTCAAGTGTGAATTGGGTGGGGTGAATCATGTCGCTTAATCGAAGCCCAGGCTCATAGCTCATTACCAGGACAATTTCACTACTATATTGAGCATATATTTTGGGAAAGATAACGCCTTCTTTTGAATAGATGGTAGAAAATTCTCGTATGTTTTCAAGTTCATTTCGAAGGTCTATTTCAAGCAGAATCATCTCAGAGAATTCAACAATTAATTTTTCAATTGAATTATTCGTATAACTTGAAAACATAGGTTTGAACAATTTGTTCAGAATCCGCAATATTTTAATATCCGCCTTGACCTTTTCATTGATTCCAAAACGTCTGAGTTTAACAGCAACACATGTCTGATCCTTGAGGTGTGCCATATGAACCTGGCCAATAGATGCACTGGCAATTGGTTTTTGTTCAAAGCGAGAAAAGGGATTATTCCGGCCAAAGGCTTTTTTGAAGACTTTTTCAAAACACTCAGAAGACATCGGGTCAACTTCATCATGGAGCTGCTTGAGCTTTTGAAGATATTCTGGAGGAAAAAAATCTGCACGCGTTGCCAAAATTTGAGCAAACTTGATAAAGCATACGCCCAGGTTATCAATTGTTTCTTTGAATTTTAAAGGAGATAATGGCTTAAAGCCCAGGAATCGTTTTCGTTTCATGATGATCAAAAAGACTGTCATCACAAAAGTAAAAATTGCATATACACGACGCGGATTGTAAGGAGAAATGATTTTCATATATTGATATTTTTCCGACAAAAGTTGGAATTAATTCAACATATCTTTATGTTGGCGACGATACATTTCTTCAGGATTTTGAGCAAATTCCCAGCTGGTAATAATACCATAAGCGTTCAATATTTTCTGGAGCAACTCATAATTCAAACTAATTGATTCTTTAACAGAAACGTAACCGCGCTTTGCCGCTTTGCGTCGCTCCCAAAATGCGAGAGGATTCATGTCAAAAAATTTGTGGTCATAATCTGTCGGTTCAATTAAAATGATGTCACCATTAAAGCTGGGATCTTTGCGATAGTATTCCATCCCATGCATCAATCGGGTATGAAGCATTGTTCGAAAAACTTGATTTATTAGAGCATAGAGCCCATCATCCGCAATATTCAAACGATTCTTTCTTTTTTCACGTTCTGAATAGAGTTCAAAATTAATGGGACGAAAGGGGTTGTAACAAATAACAAGATCAGCCCCCTTATCAATGGCAACATCCATACTTGCTGTTTTGATTACGCCACCATCAATATAGTCTGAACCATCTATTCTTACAGGCTTATAAAAAATGGGGACAGCAATGGATGCCTGCATGGCTTTTGAAATCGTAACACTGTTCATTTCATCATGGCCAAAAATGACACGTTCTGCAGTATCTAATTTTGTGGCAGCAACATACAGACGTTTTCCACGTTTTTCATATAATTCATTAAAGTCATTGCACAATCGGTTTTTTTCAATATTGGTTCGAATGGCTTTTTCAAAATTGTCCGTGTTAAAAATACCATTTGGAATATATCCCCAAGGAATGGATACATTATGCTGCTTGTCCAGGTCTACCTCAGCTGCAAGAGTAAAAATTGCTTCAAAATTTTCAAAAATGGGATTGGCAAGAGCGATCAGCAAGCGACGTCGAAACTCAGCCCTGAAAACATTGTTAGATTTAAGAAAGTGATATAGTGCACGTGGATATCTTGTTACAAGATCACCTAACATCATCAAAGGTTTTGATATAAATTCTTTATAATTTAGATAATAAAATTCAGAAGCCATTATTGGGTCCATCATTCCTTTTCTTCCACTCATACTTTTGGCTATTTCAGATACTGGAACACCATTGGCTAATAAAATCGAAAGAATAGAGCCTGCACTGACTCCGACGTAAATATCAAAATCACGAATATTTTTATTGATCATAAAATTGGACAAGGCATTCAGACCGCCGAGCTTAAATGCGCCTCCAGATACAGCGCCGCCAGACAATACCAGGGCAATTTTAGGATTTGGTTTTGCATTGTTCAAATCACTCTTTTGTACAAAGGTGATGCCCATGAACGCCTCCACATAACCATTGAGTTATGGCTTTTGATCAATATTTTTAATTATTTCAGTAAGATCTGTCAGATTTGAGATTGATTCTTCTTAAGACCTTTCCATGAAATATCGTCGAATATATCGGTTAAAACACTTAAATAATGTGTTTGTCTATATTATTGTTTTAGATTTTTCGCAAGTATATTTTTTGGCATCTTTTCTGATGGTCTTGTCGTTCAAATGTATCAATTTGAAAACAGTTGAAAAAACCAACTTAAAACAGGTTTTATATATCAATGTTTTAAGTTGGCTTCGTCGTGGTTGTGTTATTCGTCGGATGATTCATTATCCTGGGCTTTTTTTAGATTTTCAACAATTTCAGCCAAATCTTCAACACGTTTGGAAAGTTTTGAGATTTCTTCTCCAGTAGGAACGCCAAATCGATTAAGAGCAGCTGCGATTCTTTCTTCAAATCGTTCTTCTAGTTTTTCCCAGACACTTTCGGCAATTGTTCTTGTTCCTTCGATCTTTCCACCAATTTTTTCCCAAACATTTTCTGCTTTGGCACGCGTATCACGAACATGATCCTTTACACGTTCTGCGACATTATCTTTCAATGTTTCTTTAAGTATATCTTTGACTTTTTTGATTTGGTCAATACTCATGTTTTCAAAATCCTGCCCCTTTTTTACCAGGTTTTTGAAAAAACTTGATCCTTCACCATCAGTCATACTCAAAGCTCCCAGACCCGCAAGCCAAATTTTGCTTGCAGATTCCTTGATTTCATCGATTAATTTTTCTGCTTTATCAGGCATTCGACACCTCTTGTTTGATAATAGCCTGTCCACTTAAGGACAGGAAAGAATTATTCATATGGTAAACATGCTTCAGTCACCCAGTCAATCTCAGCATATAGGCGGTCGCTTTTCGGGAAAAACAAACTGTCAAAAGTATCTATTAGTCCGTCAAGTGCATCTGGTGCGACGTTGGCAATATTTGTTAATACATCATTCAATATAATAACAGGGGGGTATTGTATTTGTCCTAAATAATCTTTTATCTTGCTCAAGTTTTGAACAAAAAATAAGCTTTCTCTGCCAATAACAAATACGAAACCGAGACCTGTCAACCAAATAAATCGTCCAATCTGAAAATTTGAAAAAACATATTTCATCATACGTCCTGTCATTATTTATGATTCCTTTGTATTTCCGAAATCATGGTTCACAAGATCAATGGCCTGCAAGGAGGTCTCCAATTCTTCAACACGTTCTTTCAAGGCAGCCATTTCTTCACGCATCCGCCTTACAGGGCCTATTTGATCCAGTGAGGATTGAACAAAATTATCAACTTTTTTATGCACATATCGATCCACTTTATCCACTTTTTGTTGTATGTGTTCTACACCATCGCTGACAGTTTTATTGCCAACACGAATCAAATCATGCAAGAGATCAATAGATAAAAAAGACTTTCCCTGACGGCCTTCCTCAGAAATGATATGTGTCAAAACTTGACCTGTTAAGTCCTCAGATGTTTTCTTGTCAATCACTCGTATTTTTTGACCTTCACGAATCCATGATGCAATCTTCTCCAAAGAAACATAAGAGCTTTCTTTGGTATCATACAGTTTTCGACTTCCATATCTTTTGATGAGTCTGGCCATGCTTTCCATTGTGTATCTCCCTTTATAAAACGGGTTGATTCAACAATTATCAGGTTGTTGCAAGTTTTGGCATGGACATGTTGTTAAACAGATTGCCCATTGATTCTTTGATAGTGGTTAGTCGCTCAAGAGATTTCGTGCGAACGTCAGCGACAGATTGCTTTGCGTTCCATTGAGAAACTTTTTCTACAATTTGTCGACTTTCTTGGCTGACAGTTGCAAAAGCACCTAATGATACCAACCATGCTGAGCGAGACATATTTGCAACATTTCCTTGTAAGGTTTTTATTGAAATCATAAATCCTCCTTATTAAACATAATTCGGTTATTGACATGTTGTCATATATTTACGCAGGCCACAAAGTATATTTGTCGTCCTGCGCCATCGTCCTTATATACACAAGCCTCCCATATCGAATGGTCTGGAGAATCCAGACACCGATGGGCGTGAAAAAAATAACATCATGGTAAATTGCATGGTGTTACGTATTTCTGTGCAAAAGGATATTGTTTCATGCTCAATTTGTTTTTGAAATCCACGAATCCTTGACTTTTGTTGATTTACATATTTAATCATTGAACTGAGTGGATTAGAAACAGATTGATCAATGTAGCTGTTCACAGACGTCAATCGTTGATGGTATACCTGCTTTAACGCCCTGATCTCAGCTATGCGTTTATGAAGTATTGTTTGAATTTTCATGATTATTTCTCCTTCATTTTAGCGGTACATTTTAAATGCACCAGTTATTATTCAGGCACCACCATGATGTCGTGATAAATAAAAATAACGCATTGCGGCATAATTGTCAAGCAATTTTTTCTGCATTGCGGCATTTTTTTATAACAATCTGTTTTTATGATTAATTAAACAATGATTAGAATTGATAGTCCATTTCAAAAGGCTGGATCTGATCAAGGGCAGTTTGTACTTTTCTTTTGAATATGGCATTTGAAGAATATCGAATGGCTTGGTGGTAATGTTGGACAGCCTTTGGAAACTTTTGTTGTCTGGCATATAATTGCGCTAGTTCAAAGTGAGCTGCTGCAAATTTGGGCGCAATTCGAATGGCTTCTTTGAAAGATACTATTGCGTTGGAGAAGCTTTTTTTTGCGGCATAAGCCTGTCCCAGTCCACGATGTGCAATGGCAAACTCATAAAACATTTCAATTGAACGTTTATAATATGATATGGATTTGTCAAAATCATTTATTTCAAGATAGGTACGTCCAAGATTTGCCAGTGGTATATGGGGGGTTGCATATATGAGGTCTTTCAGAGTTTCGTTAAAGCATTGAATGGCCTTCAGGTATTTTTTATTTTCCAGATATGCGATGCCCAAATTATTAATGGCATTTGGATATTGGGGTTTGATCCTGATTGCTTTTTTGAAATGATCAATGGCCAGGTCCGGTCTTTTTTTTCCAAGATAGGCCAATCCCATATCATTTTGAATATATGGGTCATGTGGCGCTAGTCCCTGAGCTTCAAATAAGGTCCGCAATGCTGAGTTGAAATCACCTTGGCGCAAATAGGCTTCTCCAAGATTTTTTAATGATTCAGCCTGTTTTTTTTGAAGCTGGCCAACCGATTGACATCCACATATCAGCAATACAATGATAAATACAGATTGACTCAGTTTGAACGCTTTTTTAATTGGAGACATGATGCAATTTCCGCTGATGTATTTTCTACAAATTGTTTAAATTTTTCCTGGCTCAGTGGCGATCCAGGAACAGGAACCGGTGTTTCTTTGGGTGAGATTAACTCTGGATAATTTTGCAATTCTTTTTTGGGAGAAATTCCAAATTCGGGTAAAAAAGAATCTTGAAAATATTGATCCTGAAAACCGGCAAACTTCAGTGCATGCGCTGTAGAATCCAAAACAACGTGATTGTCATTATCAATAATTTTTTCTTCAAGCGCACAAATCATTCCAGCCAGACACTCCCCACCATGTGTACAGGCGATATGGCCATTATTATTGGCGATTATTTGACAATCCATTATTTGTTGTTCATTTACCTGCACAACAAATACATTTTCTTTACCAGACAATTCGTTGTACCGATTTACCCGATCAATTACTCGGGGCATTGAAACAGGATTACCAATCATGGCCGCTTGAGCAACACTGGGTTTTACTGTCACTGGCTTAAAAGTTCTTTTTTGAGCATCTTTTTCTTGATAATAACGAAAAACCGGATCCGCATGACTGGATTGTACACCAATAATGCAGGGTAAATCTTTGATGATTCCTGCCAGATAAAACTTGATAAATCCATTCATGACAGCTGTAATATTTCCCGCATTTCCAATTGGAAGAACCAGCGCAACAGAGGAAAGCTGATAATCAAAATCCTGTGATATTTCATAGGAATAAGATTCCTGGCCCAATATTCGCCAAGCATTTTTAGAATTTAACAATGCCACGTGATACTGATCTGCAAGAGCCTCAACAACTTTCATGCAGTCATCAAAAACACCGGGAATTTCAAACACTTTTGCACCACTCCCTAATGGTTGAGATAATTGCTGTGGGGTGACTTTTTTATGCGGTAACAATACTGCAGTTTTAATATGTGGGGCAAGATATGCACCATATAAGGCAGCAGCAGCAGAGGTGTCGCCGGTTGACGCACAGATTGCGAGCACTTCTGATAGCTTACCAGATTGAATTAAAGAGTTGATATAACTTAAAGCACATGCCATGCCTCTATCTTTAAATGATGCACTGGGGTTTTGGCCATCATTTTTATAATAAAAACGAATCCCCATTTTCTGTTGAAGTATATTATTGGCTTCAATCATGGGCGTATTCGCCTCACCAAGGTAGACAAGAGCGTCTAATGGCAACACCGATCCTAAGAACTCATGATAACGAAAAATCCCCTTTAAGCCCTGAATGTTCAAAAGCTTTCTATAGTTAAATAACCTGTGCCATTGTTTGCGTGAAAATTGTTTAAAGCGGTCAGATTGTTGATCTTCAATCATTAAAACATTGCCACATGATGGGCAGGTATATAAAAGTCGATCAATATCCCAAGTCTTGTTGCAATTCAAGCAATGGTATTCATAATGACCGCTTACTTTTGGAATGATATGATTTCGAATATCTTCCGGAAATTCTGATACGTTCATGGTCGTTTTTCCTTATGCATCATTTCAAAATAAATCAGATTTTTACAAATGAAATATTTTATCTGAACAGATATCTTTATGATTTTTCAATTTTCTTTAGTCCATCCATATAGGGTTGTAAGGCTTCAGGAACGATAATATCCCCATTTTCCAATTGATAATTTTCAAGGATCGCAGCAAATGTTCGACCAACAGCAAGACCTGAGCCATTAAGCGTATGTACATATTGTGTGCCTTTTTTCCCTTCCTCTTTAAACCGGATATTCGCTCGCCGAGCTTGAAACGATTCAAAGTTACTGCATGACGAGATTTCGCGATATTTATCCTGGGCAGGCATCCAGACTTCAATATCATAAGTTTTGGCTGAGGAAAAACCTAGGTCTCCGGTGCAAAGATTGACAATTCGATAAGGTAATTGAAGTCGCTGTAAAACTGTCTCAGCATTTTTCAGTAATTTTTCCAATTCTTCGTAAGAGGTTTTTGGATGAACAAATTTGACCAGTTCGACTTTATTAAATTGATGCTGACGAATCAAACCTCGCGTATCTTTTCCATAAGAACCGGCCTCAGCTCTAAAACAGGGGGTGTAAGCAGTGTAATATTTGGGTAAGTCTTTTTCAGAAAGGATGTCATCACGAAAAATGTTCGTCACCGGAACCTCTGCAGTGGGAATTAAATAATAGTCCAGATTTTCAAGCTTAAACAGATCTTCACTGAATTTGGGCAATTGACCGGTTCCTGTCATGGTGGCTTTGTTTACAATAAATGGGGGGAGTGTTTCAATATATCCATGTTCATTTGTATGAATATTCAACATAAATTGTATTAAAGCACGTTCCATTCGAGCCCCTTCTTTTAAATACAAAGGAAAACGAGAACCGGTAATTTTCGATGCTCTCTCAAAATCTAAAATATTTAGATCCTCACCCAGTGTCCAATGTGCTTTCGGTTTAAAATGAAAGTCAGGCAAGGTGCCAACTGATTTGATTTCGATATTCTGAGAATCATCAAGACCGTGTGGAACAGATTCATGTGGGACATTGGGAATTTCAAGAAGTGTATTTTTTATTGTTTGCCCATGATCTGAAAGCGTGCTTTCCATGTCTTTGATCTGTTTAGACACATCTCTCATTTCAAGAGTAATAGCAGATGCATCTTCGCCATTTTTTTTCATTTTAGCAATTTGACCGGAAACCGCATTTCTTTTATTTCTTAATGATTCAATTTCAGTCAACATATTTCGATACGTTGTATCAGAGCTAATAAACGAATCCAGGTCTATGCGGTTATCATCCCCACGTTGGAGAATAGCATTTCTGACCTTTTCAATATTTTGACGAATAAATTTAATATCCAGCATTGTATCATTATCCTTATTATAATATATTTATTTTGGATCCAGTGTTTGATCAAATGCAATCAGATCGTTGGGGTGCCCCAAAGCAACCACAGTATCACCCTCATTTAAACAGGTTTGGGAGGATGGGTTAAATAACATTTGACCTTCTTTTTTCTGAATAGCGATCAATATTAAATTAAATTTCTGGCGAATCCCAGATTCTTGTAAAGTACAACCCATCAGTCCGGAGGTCCCTCGAACCTTAATTTCTTCCATTTGAATATCATGCTGTTTTTTTGCGAAGGCGTAATCTAAAAAGTTGAGCACTGTTGGGCGAATAATCGCCTGAGCCATACGAACTGCACCAACATCATAGGGAGAGTCGACTCGATCGGCACCAGCTGCTAATAAGGTTTTTTTTGATGCTTCATGACAGGCACGAGCAACAATGTATAAATCAGCATTTAATTGTCGTGCGGTAAGTACAAGAAAGACATTATCTGTATCTTCACCCAAAACAGCCACTAATCCTTGTGCATTTTTGATGCCCGCTTTGAGCAATGTTTTTTCCTCTGTTGAAGAACCATAGACAAAGGTAATACCATCTTCCTCCATGATTGGCAATAACTTTGGATCTTGTTCTATTACAACAATTTCAGGAATTTTCGACATTAGCTGTTGAAATAGCACACGCCCAATCCGACCATAACCACAAATAATATAATGTTTTTTGAATTTGCTTATTTGTTTATCCAATCTTCGTCTCCCCCAAAAATCTTTCAACCTACCATCAACAGTGAATTGCACCAGAGTGGACCCAAAATATGCAAAAAAGCCAACCCCGGTAAATATCAAAAATATTGTGAATATTTGACCGGCCTGGCTCATAGGTTTAACTTCACCATACCCAACCGTACCAATGGTAATCACTGTCATATAAAGGGCATCCATAAATTCCCATTTTTCTATGAGCATATAGCCAAGTATTCCACCCCCAAAGACGATTATTGCGAGCGAAACGATAAATGTTAAGTGGATATTTTTGTCCATTATGTAAGGTTAGTCGTTTATGATGATTAATAAGGAAAGCTCTGAAAATAAGTTCCTCATTATTCAATATTTATTGATTCGTTTCTGAACCATGATTACACTGAAGAAGATGAATAAAATGAATTTAAAGTGTCTTTATTTCATCTTATTCATCTTTTTCAGTGTAATCATGGTTCAAAAAAAAATGAACTGTTGGTTTCGTAATAAATGGGGAACTTATTTTCAAAGCTTTCCTAAGTGATTTTAAAATATTTTTTATAATGCCATTTTTTTTTAATTTCTTCAAGATCTATTTGCAAATATACGTTAATCGAATGAAACGTACAATGCTTAGAATAATTCAATATTTTTTTATTTTTTTATTTGACAAGTTCATCATTGTTGATGTATAAGCGTCGAACATTAAAGGAGGGGTGGCCGAGTGGTTGAAGGCGGCGGTCTTGAAAACCGTTGAGTGTCAAAGCTCCGTGGGTTCGAATCCTACCCCCTCCGCTTAATTGACAATTATATCAAACTGGGAGAGATGGCCGAGCTGGCTGAAGGCGCTCGCCTGCTAAGCGAGTGTGGGGTGAAAGCTCCACCGAGGGTTCGAATCCCTCTCTCTCCGTCACTTATTACTCTGATACTATTATTCCCTGCACTTGTCCAATCGAAAAATCAAGGGTCGCGAAAAAGTAAGAACGTCCATTATCAACAAAAAAAGTCCAATATTTTACAAGTTTTTTTACAAAATTCTAAAATAATTTAATTTTAATTATTTATGCAAATCATGTTTACATGAAACATACTCAAGTGCTCAAAGAAAAATATTCGATTTTTAAGTTATCACGCTTAGCATTTTTTTTTTACCTTTACTTGACAAAGTTTGATAAATTTTTTATTGAGTTAGAGTATTTTTAATTAAAATTTTTTAATTTGTAGGAAGTACACATTGTTACCAGATGATGAAATAACATCCACCGAACAATTATTGACATTAATTCGCAAAAATGACGTACAAACGAATGTCATTGATGTATCGGAATCGTCCACAGATGAATTACCACAAAAAATCGATCCTGACAGTGATAATATCACAATTGGGGTGGACATCCGTGAAAATGATATCATTTTTGTCAAAATTGCGACCGCTTCAAAAGGACAATGGAGACTGATTGACTGTCAGCAACACCAATTGCCAGATGATGGTATTGATTCAGCTACCATAACTCCTAAAAGCTTATCTAATTATGTCAAAGATTTTATTGGTGATACCAAACAATATCGTTTATGGGCCTTTGTTCCTTCTGAAAAAACAGATGTTAAACATATTTTAATTCCTAAAGTTCAAGAAAAACAGCTTGCCAATACAGTTTTTTGGACAGCTAAAAAAGAAATGGCCTTTGATGAAGAATCAGCATACATCAATTATGAACTAATAGGCGATATCACGCAAAAAGGGATTGGTAAAACTGCAGTAATGGTTTATACCATACCCAAACAACAAATCAGATCGCTTAAGGAATTATTTATTCATGCTGGATATCCCCTTGCAGGAATGTCAACCCCTGAATTTTCAACTCAAAATTTACTAAGAGGCGATCTTCTATCCGGTTCAGGAGAAACGATCGCAACGCTCAGTATTGGCCAAACATATTCAATTATTAGTGTATACCGACGCAGCTATTTAACAATGACACGAAAAATTAAAGCGTGTCTAAACAGTATGTCAGAATCACTCGTTGAAAAGATTAAAGAAAACTATGCCAACAGCACCCAATCAGAACATATGTTTAGCCTGGATTATGCAAGAAATTTATTACTAAAAAATATTAGTCAAAACAGCCAGCCTGAAATTTTCGACGATAAAGATGGTATTGATCAAAACCAAATTTTCAATGGAATCTCTCCTGCTGTAGAAAGACTTGTCAGGCAGATAGAGCGGACATTTCAACATTTCAACACGCTTTTTTCTGAAGATATTATTGTTCATTTATATATAAAAGGTCCGGTTAGTACTTTTACATCTATGACTCAGTTTATTGCAAAAGAACTGGATATAAACGTAGCATCGCTTGATGTTGTTAAACCTGGTATTCCTCAATTTATTGACTACAAAGCACAAAATCCCAATGTTTCGGGTGAAACTATTACACCTTCCATCGGTCTTGCGATATCAGACTACCAAGAAAAGGCACCTAACTTTTTGTTTGACTATCTTGACAAGGAACGGATGAAGCTAAACGCTCGTATCAATAAGGGAATTCGCATCGGATTGACAATTGCCACAGTTTTATGCTTTTGTTTACTGTTATTTCAAATTTTTGATTCTAGACAAAATAAGCAAGAAATTAAAGTTTTAAAGGAAAAACTTGCTAACTACGGCCCACGAGTAGATCAAAATTTAATTCTACAAGAAGCGGCAAGAATGAAAAACTTGTATAAGTCTCAGAAAAAAATTGCAGAAAAATATTTAGGCCTGGCAACGATAACAGAACTGATTGAACGAAACCCTAATTATATTCAACTCAATCGAATTCGTCTGGACATAGGGCCATTGGCAGTCAAAAAACGTCGAATGAAAGCGGATAAACGTGCCATTATAGAGGGTATGGTTTTAAAGGAAAAAGCGGGGCAACGCGGTCGAGATATTTTTGAAACATCTTTAGCAAACTATATTTTATCTCTTGAAAAATCTCCCATTTTTGTTAATCCATCAATTCGGGAAAAAAAATTCGAACATATTGATCGGTATGGTGAGGTTCTCATTTTTGAACTTCAGATCCAAATACAGTCCCGTTCAGATTCAATGGAGTAAATATGGATATTTTTGATAAGAATCAAATTATCGACGTCATTAAACCCAATTTTGCATATATTGCCTCATGCTGTGGGCTGATCATTATCACACTATTGGCAGGCATATGGCCTTATCAAAAAATTACATCGAATCAGCAAGATGAAATCAACGCATTAATCTATCAAATAAAAGAACAGGAGGCATTGTCACCTGTATTACAAACATTGATTGAGAGTGCCAGTATGTCTGGTAATGAATTACTTATGATGGAAAATGACCAGGCTCAAATAATATCTCAGGATACAAATTCAATTTCGCAATATTTTAAGCACTCTGCTTTGAAATCCGGCCTAAATGTTTTATCACTTGTACCTGAATTGAAATCGTTGACAAAAGATTCTCGCTATTTACAATTTGAAATGCAATTACATGGAAGTCTGAATGGTTTAAGGAGTTTCCTGATGGCCATTGGACGGTTACATTTTTTAAAACACATTGAAATAATAGATATTTATAGTCGAGGTCGTATGAAAGAATATTTTTTGAAAGTGTGGGTCGCCTATAAATAATGAATACTCGTAAAGAAAAATAATCCATCAGTATTTTTTTCTTTGCGAACGACAATCAATTGACCTGCACCATATAGCATGTTAAAATATATATATGGCCATGTGATCAAAGGATGAACAATGAGTTTTTGTAAGATGCTAAGTCAAAATGAGCTTTTAAGTCTGATTACTTGGCATTAGGTAAAAAATTATTGCTTGTATATTTAAGATTAATTGATATAATAGTAGGAAAGATTAAGGTAATCTCTATAAATCTCAAACCATAAAAGGAACACATATGCAAAAGAAAAAACGAATTATAGCTTATAGTACGTTGGCGTTAGTTGTACTATTGTGTGTCTTTTTTTTGATGCCATCAGATCAATCAGAAAATCAGAAGAATCTGAGTCACCTTGATACAATTACAAAAGAGGTTAAAGATGGTCTCAAAAAAACAGGCATGGACAAGGTAACGAACTATGTCATAAATCGTGCAGAAAGTATGTGGTCCAAAGATCCGTTTACGGACCGAAGAACAGTCTCTCCACCAGGAGCTAAAAAAACTGGAACAGGCGATAACCCGGACATGCCTGCTCGAATACGTCCGGTGTTTACCTATTCTGGTTATTTATCTGTTGGTGACAAAAGAATGGCCATCATAAATGGTATGGAATATGAATTAAATGAAGAACTAGAAATTAAAGGCTATTATGTTGATACAATCGAACAAAACTGGGTCATCATTGAAGACAAAAAAAATCAAGAAAAAATTACCGTATTTTTCGGAAACCCATAAAGATATAATAAGGTGAACAGCGATGAATAAATTCTCAACTCATAAATTAACGACCATAATGGGAATCGTATTGACCTTTGTAATGTTGTTTGTTGCGGGGGGGTGCTCGCATTCTCAAAAAAAGAATAAATCAAAAAGAGATTTATTTTTTGAAACATGGAAATTGAGGGCACAAGAATCCAAAGGGCATTCGCCATCACCAAGAAATAAAAATATAAAATTGGTGGCTCCCAAAACATTAAATAAAAGACCCCTTAAACGTAAAGAGCGGCCATTGCCCAGACAAAAGGTAACACTTAAAATGGATAATGAGAATGTGGGGGTTATTTTGCGAACACTTGCACGAGGGGTTACTCAAAATATTATTTTAAATTCCAACGTCAAAGGTAAAATTAACATTGACATTAAAAATGTACCTTGGAATGAAGCCTTTTTAGGCGTTTTACATGCAAATGGATTGACCCATACATGGGAGGGAAGTATCCTCAGGGTAATGACCCTTTCAGATATGGAACGTGACTTGAAAGCTTCCCGAATCAAAGAAAAACAAAAAAAAGTTTCAATGGATATTGAGGCGGTTGAACCTATTTACACCCAGGTTATTCCTGTAGATTATGCAGATGTCAAACAATTACAGAAAAATTTAAAACCCATCTTAACAAAGGGTAAAACAGGAACTACCCGAGGAAGTGTAACTGTTAACTCAGATAGTAACGCCTTGATTGTTCAATCAAATAAAGCTGATCTTGAAAGAATCCTTAAAGTAATAGAAGAGCTGGATCGACCGACCCAGCAAATTCTAATTGAAGCAGACATTGTAGAAACAACACGAGATGTTGCTCGGGAATTGGGTGTTCAGTGGGGTGGACGATACAATACAAAAACAAATAGTAAAGGGACTCAGCGACTCTATATCGCACCAGGAGCGAATACTGGTTTTGGTCAAGGGAACTCTGGTAATGGATTTGGTGTCAATTTTCCGGCTAACACTGCACAAACTGGCTCTGGTGCCTCTCTGGGGCTAATGTTCGGCACAATGGGTGGAAATATACTGGAAATGCAATTATCTACTTTAGAGTCGGAAGGTAAAGTAAACATTATTTCCCGCCCTTCAATCACAACATTAGACAATCAGACAGCCGTAACAACAAGCGGTACAGAGATACCATACGTGATTGAGGAAAATGATGGTTATAAAGTTTATTTTAAAGAAGCCGTGCTTAAATTAGAAATTACACCTCATATTATTGATCCTGAGTATCTTAAAATGAATATACTTGTGACAAAAAATGAAGTCGACTTTTCTACAAATACACGAGTAATGGGCAATCCGGTCATAAAAAAAAGAGAAACGAAAACAACACTAATCGTTCAAAATTCTGAAACCATTGTTATTTCAGGGATATCAAAAAGCATTAAATCAGAATCAGAAAGCGGAGTGCCAGGTTTAAGAAATATTCCGGGTATCGGCTGGTTATTTGGAAGTAGTGGAAAAGGTAATAACAAGGAAGAGGTCTTAATTTTTATTACACCTCATATTTTGAAACAACGAATATCAGGCAACATAATGCCAGGTGCGAATGTGATTGAAGAACGTGATGTTCCTTTTCTGGATGAAGCAACTCTGGATGTGCCTGATAAATAGAAATTGTTTTAAAATCATCGCATAAATGTGAAAAATTTATTTAAGTTCGGCTTGGATGGATATCTAAAACAACGATCCGAACTGGATTATCAATAACAAGTCATTAAGGGATGCTCGAAAAAAAGTTCTCCATTTATTAATTATTAAATGGGGAACTTAATATTAGGATTGTCCTCACTGATTATCCTTAATTATCAGAATTAACAAAAATGACCAACCCACATCAAAACAAATCTTAATTATGGATTATTTCCAACTTTTACGTTTAAATAAAGAGCCATTTTCAAATTCACCAGATCCCGCATTTTTTTATCCATCAAAGCAACATGCAGGGTGTCTTCAAAAGTTAGAAATAGCTATCCGATTGAAACGAGGGCTCAATGTGATCATAGGCGATGTTGGAACAGGAAAAACGACATTATGCCGGCATATTGTACAAAAGTTTACAGATGATCCAAATGTTCAGACTTATTTGATTCTTGATCCAGGGTTTAAGAATTCACTTGAATTTTTAACTGAAGTCGCGCGCTTATTTGGACTCCTTCATGAAGACGAAAATCTTGACGAGTGGGTTATAAAAGAACGAATCAAAAAATATTTATACGCTGAAGGTGTTAAGCATGATAGGATAATCACCATTATTATTGATGAAGGTCAAAAAATTCCATATTTTTGCCTTGAATTATTGCGTGAGTTTCTGAATTATGAAACAAATAATCACAAATTGTTACAGATTGTTATTTTTGCCCAAAAGGAGTTTCATTCTATTCTTGCCTCACATTCAAACTTTACCGATCGTGTGAATATATGCCATGAACTTGAACCTTTGAATTTTTTTGATACAATAAAAAAAATTCAGTTCAGGCTCAGCAAAGCAAGTGAAGGAAGAGTCCCGCCCAATATATTTACATGGCCAGCTTTTTGGGCGATATTTGTCGCAACACGAGGATACCCAAGAAAAATTTTACACTTATGTCACCTGGTTCTTCTTGGATTAATCATTCAAAATAAAACCCGGGCGAATTATTCTTTAGTTCGCTCTTGTATTAAGCGCGATTCATCCGGGCGATATTATCAAGTTCGAAAAATGAGATCTGCACTAATTATTCTATTTGTTTGCTTTTTATTGGGGTGGGGATATCAAAGCGTTTTACCAGGACACATCAAGAAAAATATAACCCAAGAAATTTATCAATGGCTTGGTATTTCTCAATCAAAATCTAAGGACGTAATAAATCAAGAAACCAATTTAGAAAAACTTTCGTTAGAAAACTCTGGAAAACAACAGGCTGATAAATTTCCTGTGATATTGGGAAAGATAACCTGCTTGCGTCATGAATCCTTGCAGGCTTTAATTCAGCTTTTTTATGGAACATATAATCCCTGGTATTTTCGATATGTTAAAATGGTCAATCCACAGTTAAAAGACCCCATGACAATTGAAAGGGGTCAGACGGTTCATTTTCCAGGTGTTCCAGTTACAAAATCTGCAATAGAAAATTCGTTGGACAGCACGTTATGGTGGATTGAAATGTCCAGTTTTAAACATATCCATGAAGCCTATACTTACTATATTAATTATCCCAATGATGCTCCGGAAATAGTGATTATTCCATATTGGAATCAAAACGAAGGACTAACATTTTCTGTTCTTTATGCCATGCCATTTCAAGACCGTACAGCAGCGATTCAATATATGAATCAATTTCCTCAATTTTTATCCCAAAATTGTCGAATACGAAACAAATGGGGTGATGAAACAACTTTTTTCTCAAAAAGGATTCTTGACATTTCATTCTGAGTGTGACAGGATGATTTAACTATTATGAGGTTTGTTCTTAATGTTAAAGATTTTAAAGTGTTAAGGCGTGACTTTCAAAAAGCAGGGACAAAGTATACATAAATCAAAGACCAGGTTGAGCTGGGCTGTTTATTGGTTTTAATCATAAGTGATTCAAAAAGAGTCGAATAAATGAAATGGATATTCAGGCTCGTTAAGGCAAAAAGATTTTTTTTTCTAAGAGAAAGAATAAAATGCTAAAAACAAAAAAATTAGAAAAAATATTAATTGATGCAGAAGTTTTAACACCAGACCAGTTTCAACAGGTCATAACAGAACAACAAGGAAGTGGCCTTGACTTAAATAAATATTTGACACAATCCGGGATAATTACCGAATCACAGCTTGCAGATATAATCAGCCGTGAAGGAAAGGTGACGCGCTATAGTGCCGAACAATTTCCTTTAGAAATGGATCTCATTGAATTCGTTCCATTGGAAATCGCTCAGAGATTTCATTTGGCGCCCATTCAAAAAAAAGGTCGATTACTGATTGTTGCAACAATAGATCCCTTAAATATCGAAGCACTTGATACACTAGAAGAGTCCACTGACTGTGAGGTTGAGCCGCTCGTTTGTACAGAACAGGAATTCATGCAATTAATTACCACAATATATGGCATGGATTCCGGCTACACAATGGATATTGATGGAATCGGTGAAATGGAATTCGATACAGAATCAGAATCAAAACCCGATTCCCCGGTTGTTGAAGACGTCCAGGTAAGTTCTTTGCAAGATATGGCTGAAGAGGCCCCTGTTATTCGTGTCGTAAATTCATTGCTGTCACAGGCGGTTCGTCAAGGAGCCAGTGATATTCATATCAGTCCTGAAAAAGAGATTGCAAAGATACGTTTTCGAATTGATGGTCGACTTCAAGCGGTCCCATCGCCTCCAAAAGCAATGTTGCTTCCCATTATTTCTCGTATTAAAATTTTAGGAAATATGGATATCGCAACCTCTATGATGCCTCAAGATGGTCGTTTTACAGTTAAAACTGAGAATAAAGAAATAAACGTTCGTGCATCAAGTATACCCACAATTCATGGTGAAAATATTGTTCTTCGGTTACTGGATATGGGAACAACGATCCATACGTTAGATCGATTGGGCATGATACCTGAAGATGTTGAAAAGATAAAAGATGTGGCTGCAAAGCCTTATGGTATGATTCTTAGTAGCGGCCCTACAGGTAGTGGTAAAAGTACAAGTCTATATTCAATTATCAAGCTATTGAATAAGCCGGATATTAATATCATGACCCTTGAGGACCCTGTTGAATATCGGGTTCCAAATATCAGGCAGATACAGCTTAATCGCAAGGCAGGAATGACTTTTGCAAGTGGATTACGTTCAATACTACGTCAGGATCCTGATGTTATTATGGTTGGCGAAATTCGCGATAGTGAAACTGCTGAAATATCAGTCCGTTCTGCGTTAACCGGACACCGAGTTTTGAGCACAGTTCACACCAATGATTCGGCCGGTGCAATTACACGATTAATTGAAATGGGCATAGAGCCTTTTATTGTTTCATCTGTGCTGCTTGTTTCATTTGCCCAACGACTCGTGCGAACAGTTTGTCCATTTTGTAAGGAAGCGTATCAGCCCTCAGAGAAATCTTTTCAAAATTTAGGGGTAGCACTGGATCACGACCGACCATCCTTTTATCGAGGCAGAGGATGTATTAATTGTATGGGGACCGGTTTTCGTGGCAGAACTGCTGTTTTTGAAATTTTGATTATTGATGAGGAAATACAAGACATGATTATGAAACGAAGCTCTGCTCAGGAAATATCGAGACATGCAAGGTCTTCAGGAAAGTTGAAGACATTAAAAGAAGATGCTCTGATAAAAATTTATAATGGAATCACAACAGTTGAGGAAGCCGCATCAGTTGTTATGATGTAGAATGGGTCGTAATTTTTTTGACCACATTAAGTATTGATTTTTTCAATAGCTTCCGATATACTATACCGTATTTAGATTAATTAAAAAATCGACTTTTTTACAAAAACTATAAATTTGTTAGAAACTGCCGGTTTGTAAGTATTCGGCAAGAGCAAGGTTATCAAAATGCCTGTTTTTTCATACCAAGCGATAAACGAACGTGGAGAGAATATATCTGGCACCATTGAAGCAGAATCAGTTGAAGGGGCTTCAAACCTTTTGAGCTCACAAGGACTCATTCCTTCGAAAGTCCGAAAAGCGAGCGAAATTTTTGGTTTGGGCTCGACCCTTTCATTAAAAGAAAAAACGACCCGTGTAAAAACGTCAGATCTGCTTTTATTTACGAAACAGTTCAAAACGATGTTAAAAGTGGGAATTCCCATTGTGCGTATTCTGCAAGTTTTAGAAAAGCACTCGGAAAACGTTCGGTTAAAAAAAATATGCACACAAATGGCACGAGATATTAGTAGTGGATTAAGACTCCATGAAGCGTTTAGAAAGTATCCCAAAGTTTTTGACAATTTATACTGCAGTATGGTGCAGGCAGGAGAGACAAGTGATTCTCTAGACCAGGTTTTTGAACGACTTGTTATGATCATAGATCACGAATATAAGACACGATCAGATATTAAGCTTGCATTACAGTATCCTGCTTTTGTGACGATAGCGTTAATTCTTTCTTTTTTTGTACTGTTAACAAATGTTATCCCAAAATATTTAAAAATTTTTAAATCTCATAATTTAGAGCTACCTCTCGCAACAAAAATTAGTGATATGCTCTATCAATTTTTAATGCAACATGGAGATATGCTGATCATCGTCACATTATTGTCAACTCTGGGATTAATGTTTTATTTTAAATCTCAACAAGGACAATATGTAAGAGATTCAATTTTGCTAAAAATTCCATTTGTGGGTGATGTTTTAAGAAAAGCGAACATATCACGATTCGCAAATATTTTTGAAATATTGCAATCAAGTGGTGTTCATGTTATTGAAAGTATGAATATTTTGTCGGGAACAATAGGAAATAAGGCGATAACAAAAGACTTTGAGACAGTTAGGAGTAAACTTGCAGAAGGTCGTGGCATTGCACCACCACTAAGTGACTCAAAACATTTTACGCCTCTAGTGACCAGTATGATCGCGCTTGGTGAAGAATCAGGCAGTCTGAATGAAATGTTACGAGAAGTTACGCTTCATTATGATGATGAGGTCACATATTCTGTAAAACGGCTTACAGAAGCCATTGCACCGGCTTTAACAATTGGTCTGGCAGTTATAATTGGTTTTTTTGCGTTATCAATATTTGTTCCTATGGCAGATTTAACACGAATTCTTAAATAAAAAGATAATCACAAAAAGCAACAAAATAAATAGATAAAGATTGACAATCGTAAATGAAATTATTAATATTAAAACAATAAAGATGCAAAATAATGAATGCTCGTTGGGTATTCATAATTATTGTAAGGAGGTTTTTTAAAGGAGGTTATGATGGAAAAGCTTAAGAAAGTGTTCAGAAATGAGCAAGGTTTTACATTAATTGAAATTATCGTCGTGCTGATAATTCTTGGTATTCTGGCAGCAGTGATAATGCCCAAATACTTTAATTTGGAGCAAGAAGCTGGTTTGAAAGCCGCTCAAGGTGTAATTGCTGAATTACAAGCACGTGGTAATTTGTTGTATGCCCATGCGATTATGTCTTCAGGAGATGCGCAAGAGCGATGGGAAGAGGGACGTGACAGTCAGTTATTGGAAGGGCTGACAGAAGAATCTGATCCATACGTCGTTCAACTGAACCCAGGAGAGAGTACGATAAAAATTACTGGCTCATCCCAACAAGAGCCCATTATTTTTATTTACAGGGAGCCGGTTTTCACAGGTTCTAACCTTAGTGGACCAGAATTTCAATGGATTGAACAGGAATAATTGAATCGCCTGCATGCCCTCACGTATGTGAAACTCTTTCCACACAAAAAAGCAAATTTATCATATGCTCTATCCAAAAAAGGGTAGAGCAATGATAAATCTGTTAGAAAAAGATCCGATGAGTCAGTCTTATAATAATCATAAGAAAATCTTCCTATTCTAACAACCAACATTGATCGCTTAGAGCTTGATAAAAAACAATTACCCCAAGAAAGCGATAAAAAATTGTGTTTTTGTCAATGACCATCAATGTATAAAATTGAACATGATGCTCATAAATGGATGGTTAAAATGAATAGAATTAACAATTTTTTTAAAGATAAAGCAGCTTATACCCTTTTTGAAATAATGGTTGTACTTGTTTTGATCAGTATCGTCAGTGGTGGTATTTCAGCAATTTTTACAGCAAGTCAAACGAATTACGAAATTTTAGCTGAAGCCCATAATATTAAATCGTCTCTCCGCCTTTTACAAGCAAAAGCCATGCAATATTTTGAGCAAGAATTATATAACAACACTGAAATGAGAGATGACGATCTCTGGGGAATACAATTATTGCGAGGTAATACTTTAAAACTGGTTCGCAAGCCCTATAGTTCAAATCGTGTTGTAGATTTTAATTTGAAAGGACCCGTCTGGACGGATAACAATCTTTACCCCACGCATACGAATGACATTGCTTATACATTAATTAATCCATGTCTTAACAACAAGGGAATATATTTTGATGCGCTTGGAAAACCAGTTGACAAAGATGGTGAGTTATGTTCCAAAGAAATTAAGTTGACACTTTCCTCACGAAATACAAACAAGATCGCAAACATCGTAATAAATAAAACAGGCCATATTTCGATTCACACGAATTAAGAAGTAACTAACAGAAGTAAAAAAAATTGTCTACAAGGTGTTATAGAGAGTATATAATGAAATCAAAGTCAGGTTTTACATTGTTTGAAATTGTAATCACGCTGCTTACAATTGTGATAATAATGTCATATATGGTTCCAGCGCTTGGACTCACTATATTTCGAGAGGACCGGATCGTTGAAGATTTACAGGAATTAATTAAAGTTAAAATGATTGTTGAGAATATTACGCATGATTATATTAATCGATGTTTAAAAGAACCTGGATTTGACCTTCTCGAACTTAGTAAACGTATCGGTCAGACCAATTCATACGTGATCAGAGTGGGGTCACCACCTTCATATTATCCTTATGGATACGATGGATTTTCATATACGCCATACTTTGTAAAATATAATGAATTTGTGAAAGAAAAGGAAACATCAAATAATGTAAATTTGGTCAGAGATACTGCAGCAAAAGGAAAAATGTTGCTTGTAACAATACAACCCAATCGATTTTCAAAAACCAGTTTGACTGTATTATTTACAGATCAATAAAAGAAAACAAAAATTATGAAACAATTACGTTGTCAGTCTAATAAAGGTTTTACTCTACTAGAGATAATAGCAACTCTGATGATAATTGTTGTAATATCCGGACTTGCTGGATTTTCAATTGTGAATTACGTTGATGCTTATTCGCTACACAAACAGCATACAGAAATTGTCCAACAGGCACGTCTGGTTATTAATCGCTTGGTGAATGAGTTTGTACATATTACAGAAATACGTAGTGCAAATAATAAAAAAATTGTTTTTTGTTCTCGATTCAATAATCTGAGAGACACATCTGTTGTCTATCAAAACAACTGTTTAATGATTAACAATGAAATTTTTGCAGAGCATGTCAGTAATTTTACACTCAGATATCTTTCGGGTGTTAATGCTTTTGATAATGTTGATTCTCAGGGTATGTGGACAAATCAATGGCATAGAGGAAAATCCACAGCGATTCAATTCGATATATCATTTTATATCGCCCCCATACTATTGAGAAAACAAAGAAATTATTCAGTTGATTTCAAAAATATAACAGTAGTACCCAGAACCCTTCAGGAGGTGGACAATGAAAGATAACCAGGGCGCTTTACTGATAACATTTATAATTTTTCTGACATTAGCTGGGATACTGGCATCATCAATGGCCTATTTATTGCTAAATGTTCCTTATGCGGCAAAAACCATTAACAGTGTGGAACAAAGCTACTACCTTTCTGAGTCTGGCTTAAGATTTGCTCTAATGAAAATTAATGAAGGGGAAAAATACAACGAGCTAAAAGACACTTACGAATATGAAAATCGAGAAATTCTTATCCCCAAAAAAGCGGCTCTTAACCCTCAAGGAAGTAGCTTAGCTGGAACAGTATCTTTGAAGTTCAGTACAGGGGATAATCAGAAACGTGGAGATATGTTTATTCATTCGGTCGCATTAGTGGATAATAAACCATTTGGGGATCAGGCTCCTGAAGAACATGATCCAAACGATGCTAAAAGACAAGTGAATGCCAAATATACTCACGACAACGAGATGGATAACAAATTTGACTTAGAAGACTTTGATCAGGAACAACCCAGTAATGCCCGAAGGTGGAACATCACAGAGTCTTTTGTAGCAGAATTAAATGAAATCGAAAAACTCCAGTCAGTTCAGTTCAAATCAACTTTGAGCCGTAATTGGGTTTTGGCCAGTTTGAACTGGGGGAAATATGATGGCCCACCGGACCTAAGACTATATCAAAATATGATCACTAAAGTATTAAGCTATAAAATCCAGATAAATGTAAACTGTTACCCTGGCATTGGCTCTTACAGTCAAAAAGGTAAAGATTTTATGGCCGGGTTAAATTTTAGAGTACTCAACTCAAGATTCTCAATTCGGCGAGAGCGGATTGCATACTATGGTGTATCTTTATTCAAGTCTGCTGGAAGGCAACAGGAAGATCCTCCTTGCTGGCTTGTGTCTGATTCAGATAACTGCAAACTTTATTTGGGAGACTCTTTTGTGTTTGATAAAGAAGGGGAAAGCTGCCAATACGAAGATTGTCTTATACCCAATACGCCATATATCATATTTTGGATCAAAAAAGAGAATAGAAATGATATTGAATTATTAGCATATTGCAATCTAAGAGAGCTTGAAAATGCTGATCTGTATACAAAAAAATTGGATAATGATGAATGGGGATTCAAAGGCTGGTTAAATATCGCGGTTTTTTTAGAAGAAAAAGAATTAGCCGGTCAAAAGATTAATGAAATACAGGTAGGACTGGGTACAACGTCAGGACGTTCAGATGAAGATGTTTGGATATTTCCAAATAAACTCAGATTTGAAACAATGGAGCATCGCAGCACGGTAACACTTACCGATCGATCATTGGTTTCTAAAGACCTATCAAATTATTATCAAACCCCACCTCCGGATGAAATGGGATTTCACGCGATGTACGATGATCGCATTACTTCTTCAATCAGTAAGTACAATATTTATTTTCGTCACTTCATGCTATCTTGTCATGGCGAAAATTGCCAAGGGACAGGAGAAAGATTGGTTCAATTCTAACAATTTGAATTTGACAACGCTCCACGAAATAAATCCTCCACAGCAGCGATTAAATCCATCTTCCAGGAAACTTCCATACTTTTTTTGCTGGCAATTATGCAGCCTTCAGATGCCATAAGCGTATCCACAATATTGAGGTTATTCTTCCTTAAGGTATTCCCTGTTTCTGTATTCTCAATAATGAGATCTGCATCTTCTGGGATTAAAGACTCTGTCGCACCATAGGTCATGATAATACGATAGGGGTACAATTGATTTTTTAACGCATAATTATCTGCAATGTATACGTATTCTGACGCTATTCGCATTGGCCGGTTGAATTGTTCTTGCCGAAATTTTTTTAAAAATTGTTCAAGAGACGTTCCCATATCCTTATGAGCTGCCGCAACAATTCGAACTTTACCAAAGCCAAGTTTTAATCTTTCAACAACCGGACTTCCTGGAAATCTCAAAAGATGTTCGTTACACCAATCTGTACCTGTGACAGCGAGATCGAAATTAGCATTGGCGACATGTGATGGCATATCTTGTGGGCGGATCACTTTTGCGGCAATCTTTTCAGGATCTGGAAGTAACGATAATGCCTGATCAGATTTACAGACAAGTTTAGGACGTCGTTTCAAGTGTTTTTTTTCATAACCCTCAAACGAGATTCCAGAATTTTTTAGAAAAGGGACTAGATGATTCATTTGATGACCATCAGGTAGTGCCAGGTTCATTTTATCAGGTATTCCTGCCATTAGCTTGCCTCCAACGCAAAGAGATATTTTAAAACAGGCGTTAAATCCTTTAATTGGTATGAGCGTGAATTCACAACAAGACATAAATTCACTTCAAATAATTTTTTTAGCATAATCAACTGATTTTGCTGGATTATATTTTCTTCACTATCCTTTAATATTGCCAGATGGGCATGTTCGGGGGGATAGGCCTCAACACTACCCCATGCAGAAAATATTTTGAAACGTTTCAATTGATGATGAATTGCAAAATTTTCAGCCAGATTTGGATATTCACTTACAATTTCGATAAAATCAGGGGAATCATTCAAATCTCCGAGGTTGTTAATTTTTCCGCCAAAGCCACTGCAAACACAAATGGATTGTTTGGCCGGCCCAATCGTAAATAAGATTTGTAAACTGGATGCACTAAAACGTACAGTATATTCTTCAATCCAATCCTTTCCACAAAAACCAATATCATAATTACCAGCAGCGACCTGCAGAGCCACATCTTTTTCTGCCATAATTTTTGCTCGAACAGGCAATTGATGTACTTCCGGTCTGTATGTTCTATTATCCGCCTGATAACCCTCAATGGGAAATTGGATTTTTTTCAACTCCTCAGCCAGGAATGGTAAGGCATCGCCTTTGGGTAGTGAGAGGCAGATCGCTTGATTATCCATTGTCTTCTCCCAGAACATAATTCAGTATATGTTTGTTTAACGATTGCTCATGCAGAAACTGGTAGCCCCCCTGAAAACGTTCATGGTCCACTTCGATGATGGCACCATATTGATTATAGGAATCCAGTTCAATCGGTGAGAATGTTAAAGATGAATTAAACTGCATATCAGCCAGGATATCTGAAAGCAATTGACCTATTTTAATGGATTCAGAGGCCTGTCTACTTAAAAAGATTGCAATATGTGGTTTTACCCCTTGTTTGTCTTTCTTTACAAACAATTGCTTGATAATATTTTTGGCATATAATGCAAAGCCAATTGCCGGGATGTTATCTTGGGTCAGTGAGTGACTTTCTTTTTTCAGCAATCGGAACATTTCAAGGGCCAAATTGTCGTATCTGCCTCCAGCACATAATATTTCTGCATTGGTTTTTCTCAATGGTTCAGAAAAAATCTGGAACTGTATGCCCGTATAATAATCCAAATTGCCAATTAATGAAAAATCAAGTGTATAAGCACATTGAATCCGATCCAATTTTTCACTCACTTCTAACAATCGGTCCATGTCATTGTTAATTGATTTGAACTCCGGTCCATTTAATAATTGAAATATATTTTTTAAAAAATTTACAGAATTTCCTTTTATTTCTAAAAGTTTTAACAATACAGCCCCTTTATCAATACCTGTTAACATGGATTTAACTTGGTCCATTCGTTGTTTTTTGATTGCATCCAAAATTTGTATTTGCTGGTCTTTTGAAAAAATGAGCGTCTGAACAATATGACGAACAATGGAAGGATAGGATAGAAACACATGGCGTTTATCAAACCCCAGTTCTTCTAATATATCTTGAGCAATATAAATCGTTTCAATATCTGAAGTAATGGAATTATCACCAATATTTTCGATACCGCATTGCCATCGCTCTGAAATATTTTCGCCTGTATCAGACCATTCAAAATGATTCTCCACGTAGCATAGTTTCTGTTTAAATTGTAAGTGATATAAATGATCCGCATAAAAACGAACAACAGATGGTGATGAATCGGGTTTTAAGACAACACGTTCGCCAGACCAGCCATCCCAGTCCAAAAAAGAATACATTCGTTTTAGCCGATTTGGGCTGAGCGTTCCTAGAGCAGTATAAATATGAAGCGGCTGAATGGTTCCAGTTTTAATTTCTTTATAACCAAATTGTCGGCACCTTTTTAAGAATATTTTTTCAATTGTTCGAAAATATTCTACTTCCTGAATTGTCAGGTCGTTTGGTTTTCTATTTGTTTTCATTGCTTCTCCACATAGTGAGCCAAGGGGCTCATATTTTCTAATTATGTATCTTTTTGTCCGGTCGGTCCATTGAGCGTACCGCACGCACATGAAATTCATCAATTAAGTTATATGAAATACAATTGGAAATTCCACGCAAAAAACTGATGTACCAGGGAAGATTTTTACCATCATAAGTACAGGAATCCGAGCTGGCAACAATTCCTTGTTTTTGGGAAAAAAAACTGGATATATAAAGCCCTTGACGTGAATGGCGGGGTTCAGACAATGTATGTAGTTCTTCCAGGGTTGGTAAACGCCAGTCTGAATAACCTGAAAATTTACGATTGTTTAACCGATCAATATATTCAGGCGCTTTTTTCCACGATACCATTTCACGTGTACCAGATTTTTGCCACATCAACAGGGTTTCATTGTCTGTAATCGTCCCATTACGATTATCAACAAAACGATTTGGAAAACCACCATTTGGATTAAATTGTGCCTCATAAAAATTGTATTTCTGTATCATATCAATGACTTGTTTTTTAGTGTAAGTCATTGGAGTTGCTCTTAAATAATCTTTTGTATCTTCTGACAACAATTCTGGGTCAACTGAAGCAATCATTTTGTTTTGATTATCACTTTCCAAAGGTGGACTGTCTTGCGTTTTAGTCGATGGCGTCAGGTTTGGATTAGGAATGGTTTCTGTTTCAATTTTTTGAGATTTTTCAGTTTTTTTTTCCATTGTTTTTGCAGGTTTTTCTTCTGCTTTTGGCTCTAATTCATCCACACCAGGATCTGTTGCAAGCGGTTCAGTGAGAGGGTTTTTTTTTTCAAGCTGTGTTTCATCAGGAGTAATATCTTTTAAAGCTGGATCATCAGTCGTTTCGCTTTCAGCTATTTCTTGAGCATTCTCTTCTGTTGTTGCGTTGATTTGTTTTTTTGAGTCAGTTTTTTCAGCAGGAGATGTTTCCATTATTGAAGAGGACTCTTCCTGTTGCTCGGAAAAATGTAAGAACAAGCCATAAGCGATGGCACCCATTAACATCATTATAATACAAATGATCAATAATCGTTTGGGTTTTTCCGAAGATGGTGTTTCATCATCCTCAGTAGTTGTTTGAGTATCATTAGCGACCTGATCGTCAGCGTCTTCCTGATCCGTCGTTTTATTTTCAGAGCTGGAATCCGTTTCACGTGGGGCATCTTCGTCATGTTGATCGTCATTGTCATCTTTATCCATTAGTTGGGATTTCATTGGAACTGTCTGGGTGGTATGACATGATTTACATCGAACTTTTTTTCCTTTATATTTTTTTGATACATTGAACGTTTTTCCACATTTACAGCAGGAAAAATTTATTTTCTCAGTTGGTTTATCCAGTTCCTCAGCCGATATTTGCGGTACGGAAATTACCTTACCACATGTACACTTTGCTTTCTTGTTGGCATAACTATCTTTAACCTGGTAGGTTTTACCACAAGAACATTTCACAGTAATCATGATACATCCTTTTTGTACTTAAAAGTCTTGTAATTATCGAACTACAATTAATTTCGAATAAAACATTCCTTGACCCAGGGCATAATCAATTCTTGATATGCTTTTAAGTCATTTGTACCTGTTTCTTTTTGTTCTATAAAAAAATCAGGGTCCAGTACTGAAGATGAATAGACAAATTTTTGAAGAATAAATCGTTTTGCACCTTCAATATATGGCACCATTTTATGTATGCTTGATTCGTCAACAATTGGCTTCATACAGGTGGTACGAAACTCATAGTCAATATTTGAATCTTGTATTAGCTGGATACTGGTCTTAATTGCATCTAAATCAGCCTTGCTAGATATATACTTCTGATAGCGATCAGGCGATGTTTTAAAATCCATTGCAATATAATCAATGAGTCCATGGTATAATAAATTTTGTAACGCATTGGGTTGACTTCCATTTGTATCCAGCTTGATCATGAACCCCATATCTTTGATTACCTGACAGATACGATTTAATGACTTTGTTAACGTTGGTTCCCCGCCTGATAGTACAACGCCATCAATGAGATTTTTTCGTTTTTCTAAAAACGAAAAAACATCGGCTTCATCAACCATGTTTGAGTTTGAACCTGAAACACTTGAGATATGCGAAGGCCCATAAACCAGTTCTTTATTATGACAAAAGGGGCATCGATAGTTACATCCTTTAAAAAAAATAACTGAACTGATTTTGCCAGGATAATCAATTAATGAATTTTTTATAAATCCACCAAATCGCATGGTTTAATCCTTCTTTTCAGTACAGTCCTGACAATGCTGTATCATCAGGATTTTTTGGCATCATCTGCTAATAGTGTATCCAGAACGTCTTGGGAAACAAAGTCGTCATCGGTATCTGAATGTTGGGGAGATGTTCCAAGAATGTTTTGCAGATGTTCATTGATTTGTTTCTGCGTTCGATCAACAATGTTTGAAATCTGATCTAGAAACTGATTTATTAATTGAGAAAATTGATTTGTCATGCCTGACTCCTATAAACTAAAACTCTCGGTTCGACCGGAAAATTTTTTCCTAAGCTTGGGCTTTTCTATTTTTCCAGTTGGATTTCTTGGAACTTTATCAAAAATAATCTTTCTGGGACGTTTATATCGAGGCAAGGATTCACAGTATGTTTCAATTTCATCACGAGAAACATTTTTATGCGGTTTTGACTGAATAATCGCGGTTGTTATTTCTCCCAGACGTGGGCTGGGCAACCCAATGACAGCAACATCTTGAATCGCAGGGTGTTGTTGTAAAAAGTCTTCAATTTCAACAGGATAAATATTTTCACCACCTGTAATGATTACATCTTTTTTCCGATCAATCAGCCAGATAAAACCTTCTTTATCTTGACGAGCAATATCTCCAGTAAATAACCATCCATCCTTAATAACCTCACGTGTCGCCTCCGAATTCTTATAATATTCCTGCATCACACCCGGACCTTTAACAGCCAGTTCTCCAGGCGCATCAGGACCAACAGAGTTTCCGGATTCATCAATGATTTTTGTCTCCCAATCAAAGCCTGGAATCCCAATTGCACCTACTTTGTGCATGTTTTCCATCCCCAGATGGACACATCCAGGTCCTGTTGCTTCTGTCAATCCATAGTTGGTATCATATTTATGATGCGGAAACATTTTTGTCCATTCACGAACCAGACTGGGCGGCACAGGTTGGGCGCCGATATGCATCAATCGCCATTGAGACAATTCATAATGATGTAGTTTGATATCACCACATTCTATTGCAAATAAAATATCTAAGGCCCAAGGGACCAAAAGCCATACAACAGTTACTTTTTCTTCTGAAATCGCCTCTAAAATCCATTTGGGTTCAATCCCTTTCAATATAACCGATTTTGCGCCAACAATAAAGTTACCGAACCAATGCATTTTTGCGCCAGTATGATACAGTGGTGGTATACATAAGAAGTTGTCATGATGGTTTTGTTGATGGTGCTGATTTTCGACATAACATGCAAATTCCAAATTACGATGTGTTAACAAAGTGGCTTTGGGGGTTCCGGTGGTTCCTGATGTAAAATACAGTGCTGCTGGGTCTGTAATTTTAATGGATATATCATTTAATTGTAACCTTCGCTCTGACTGAGTTCGGATAATATCATCATACAAAATTGCAAAGTCGGGGCAGTCTATCTTGTCCCCCACGAAAATGTACATTTTGACGATGCGGTCCAAAGCATCTTTCGTTGCTTTTACACGCTCAATAAATTCTTTTCCGAATATAAATATGGTTGCTTCTGCAGTTTCTGTGCATTTTAGAATTGTTTTTTCTAAAAAGCGAAAATTTAAAGGCACAGCCCAGGCACCAGTACGCAATATTCCAAAATATATCGGTAGCCAATCTATACAATTGGTCATGAGCTGAACAATACGATCTCCTTTTTGAACCCCTTTTGATATTAAATATGACGCTAATTTGTTGGATATCTCGTCAAAAGTTTTCCAATCAATCTCTTTGCGATGATCATATGCCGGATCACGTTCAATCAGAGCGGTTTCATTTCCATACAATCTTGCGTTACGCGCCAATATTTCTGTAATTTGCATATCTGCCTACTTGTTGCCTGTTTATGTTGATGGCAAATGTATTGAATAATCAAATCCTGTATTATAGCAAAAAAAATGCGAAAAAAGCAAGCAATAGATTATGTTTTGCAAAAAAGAATGCAATTATCAATTAAACGAGTTCTTCCAATCTTTACAGCCATTGCCATTAAGCAATTTTTATTCACAGATGGTATATCAACTAATGTCTCTTTATCGCATATGCGGATATATTCAACCTTTGTGTAGGGTTGTAATTCAAGTATTTTTTTAGCATTGGCAATCAATAGTTCCGTGTCAGATTCGCCTTCAGAAACTTTCTCTTGCGTTTGAATTAAGACTTTATTTAAAAAGATAGCAGATTTGCGTTGCATTTCAGTCAGAAAAACATTGCGAGAACTCAATGCCAGTCCATCTTTTTCTCGAATAATTGGACACCCAACAATTTTGATATCAAAATTTAAATCAAAGGCCATTTGGCGAATAACTGCAAGTTGCTGATAGTCTTTTTCTCCAAAAAATGCCATATGCGGTTTTACAATATTGAATAATTTTGAAACAATGGTTGCAACACCTTGAAAATGTGTCGGTCGATGAAGACCACACAAATGATTTGGTAATTCTTTTAAATTCACATAAGTTTGATAATTTGGACCATATAAATCTTTTTTTGTGGGTGTAAAGACCAGGTCAACGCCGGCCTGTTCCGCAGCAGCCAAATCTTTTGGTAAATCTCTTGGGTAAATAGATAGATCTTCATGAGGTGAAAATTGTGTCGGATTCACAAAAATACTCAAGACCACAACATCAGATTGACTTCTCGCTGCGTTTAAAAGTGAAATATGGCCATCATGCAGATAACCCATTGTTGGAACAAAACCAATGCGTTGGTCATTTTGTCTATATTTATTTGAAATTTCTTGTAAAACTTTTGGCTTTTCAATAATTTTCATACGTTATCCCTTTATCTATATTGCATGGTGTAAGCTTTTTTTCCGAATGAAACCTAGAAAAATTGCCTTTTAATTATTGATAAAGCAATAGCATATATTAAAAAAGAAATGAAAGCAACCAGGCCTTTCATTTTAGAAAAGGAAAAACGCTCTGGATGCCAGTTTCACATGAAATGAAGATAACGATATATCCATACAAGGAAGAAAGGTCGAGAACAAAACAGGTTAGATTCGTACCCACGCGAGAGCGTGGGTACGAGATGAATTCTTTCTTTTTCAAGAAAAAATGATTTTTAGCAAATTACAAGCGACGATTATATCGCTTCCTCGCCTTTTTCACCGGTCCGGACACGAATGACCTGTTCAACTGGTAGTACGAAGATTTTACCATCACCAATGGTGTTTGTGTTGGCTGCATTCATAATGGCATTAATGGCCTGATCGGCGATATCCTGGGCGACAATTATTTCCATTTTTATTTTGGGTATAAAATCGACCATATATTCAGCACCGCGATATATTTCTTTATGGCCTTTTTGACGGCCATAACCTTTAACCTCGGTAATTGTCATACCTTGAATGCCAATAGCATTGAGGGCATCCTTGACTTCTTCGAGCTTAAATGGTTTTATTATTGCTTCAATTTTTTTCATGTTTGAACCTCCATAAAATAGTATGATTATAATTCAAATGCACGTTCGCCATGAAGTGCATTGTCCAGGCCTTGCATTTCCTCTTCTTTTGTGACCCTCAAGCCCGATGCCAATAATTGCGTAATCAAAATGACCACGATGGTTGCCACTCCTGAATATAAAATGGTTCCCACAATCGAAACGATCTGAATCCACAACTGTCCGATATTACCATACAATAATCCAGTACCCGCTTCATTTATATGTGGGCTAGCAAAAATACCCGTTGCCAATGCGCCCCAAAGGCCGCACATGCCATGAACACCAAAGGCATCCAATGAATCATCATAACCCAGTTTATGCTTTAGAATCGCAACACAATAGAAACCCAGAACACCTGCAACAGCACCAATGATTAACGATGCAGGAAGGTTAACAAAACCTGCTGCCGGAGTGATAGACACTAATCCAGCGACAGCCCCAGATGCAATACCTAAGACAGTGGGTTTACGATTAACAACCCATTCAGTAAGCATCCAGGCCATTGCACCCATTGACGCTGAAGTATTGGTGACTAAAAAAGCAGATGCAGCAATTCCATCTGCCGCAAGCTGGCTTCCAGCATTGAAGCCAAACCAGCCAAACCATAGTAGGGCTGCACCCAAAGCTGTGAGGGTTACACTTGAAGGAAACATGGCTTCTTTGCCATATCCCAATCTTTTGCCTAAGAACATGGATAATATCAAGCCAGCGACACCAGCATTAATATGAACCACGTTTCCACCCGCAAAATCCAAAGCGCCCATATTACCCATCCAGCCACCGCCCCATGCCCAGTGAGCAATGGGACAATAAACAATCGTCACCCATAACATCGCAAAAATAATCCATGCGGAAAATTTCATACGATCTACAATGGAACCCAGTACCAGAGCCACTGTAATCCCTGCAAAGGTCATTTGAAACAGGGCAAATACAAATGTGGGAATGGTTCCAGATACGCTATTCACTGAAATGCCGTTCATGAATAAATGTGTTGGTGCACCTACCATTCCTCCCACATCCGGACCAAATGCAAGACTATACCCCCACATTACCCAGATAATACTGCCTATACAATAAGAAACAAATGTCATTGCGAATGTATTGAGCAAATTTTTCGTTCGGGACATCCCTCCATAAAAGAGCGCCAAACCTGCGGGAGTCATCATCATAACCAATGCTGTGGCAACAATGATCCAAGCAGTATCGCCACTATTGATTGTTGCATCATCTGCAAAAACCTGTGATGATAATATCAATAACACAAAAGACATCATAAGCATAATTTTTCTTTTCATTAAGTACCTCCTTAATATTTGGTTTTACAATAATAAATATATATATCAATCCCTGAAGGCATTGATAATATCCGAAATTTTTTGTTTTAAAGTTTGCACCTGTGTATTAGACTGAATTTTATGTCCATTTAAATCCTTAATATAAAATATATCAACCACCTGATCACGTTCTGTAGCGATTTTAGCAAAATAGATATTATATCCAGCACGATACAGGGTGTCAGTGATACCAAACAATAAACCGGGCCGATCCAAAGCAAATACTTCAATAATGGTGTAAAAAGCTGATAATTGGTTATCTATGTGAATTTTAGCGGATGCATTTTTTAAGTGCTTTTTCAATGAAACCTTTGATGCTTGTTCCGCCAATGTTTGATGTATTTGTAAATCAGAGGAAAGGCTTTCCTTGATTTTATTTTCAACTTTTTTCCACATTTGATCTTCATAGATCTGGTCTTTTGGTGCAATCACTTTAAAAATGTCCAGTGCAATCCTGTTACGCCAAGTATGAACACGGGCATCACATATTGAAATATTACATATAGAAAGAATGCCTGTGATAATTGAAAACAAACCGGGTCTATCTTTCGCGCAAATGGTTAATATTCGAGTATTCGTTTCCAGTTCTTTTTCAACATGCATCACCACACTTTGATTTTGTAATGATTCAAAAAAATTTATATGCCGATCCATTTCATCCACAGATGAATATAACAGGTATCTTTCAGACATAAACTTGAAACAGGTTTGAACCAATTCTTCTTGTTTAGAATTCTTTTTATTTCTTTCAAGCAATGCGATTTTCTTTTTCTCAATTTCCTTGATTGCTTCGTCAGTAGCTAATTCACCATTTTCAATTGTGGATAATGTGCGGTAATAGAGTTTTTTTAGCAATTGATCTACCCAGTCAGACCAGGCGTTTGGACCTGTCGACATTGAATCCGCAACAGTTAATAAAAAGAGCATTTTCAATTGCTCAGCAGAATGAATTCTTCTGGCACAGGCAATTGCAGTTTGTTCATCATCAACATCTCGGCGAGTGGCCATCTGAATTAAAAAAAGATGTTCTTTTACGATTAATGCAATTTGTTTTCTTTTTCTGGGGCCATATCCAAATCGTTTTAAAACGTTTTGAGCAATAATTTGGCCTTTTTCACTATGATCCCCTTGAGAATCTTTTTTTCCAATATCATGAAGTAAGGCAGCCCATAGTAAATCACGTTTCTTTCGTTTTAATTCACGAAATAATTGTGAGCATAAGTCACATTCATGGGGTGAATCAGTCGCACCAAAAGACTTTAATCGTTGAACTGTTTTTAAGACATGCTTGTCCACCGGATAAACATGGTACTGGTCATATTGAATACGATTGGCAATACCATTGAACTCTGGAATGAGTTTGCCCAGCAATCCGGTGGATAACATTTCATGTAATACATTGAATAATGGCGTATGGGTAATCAGAATTCTTTCAAAATCTTTAATTACCGATGGCTTTTTGATAAAATCATCATCAAGTTGAATGCAAAAGTCTTCAACCAGTCGATGAGCTTCAGCGCTTAAAGGAATTTTCAATCGAGCTGACTCCACAAATATTTTCATCATCAGCTCCGGGCGCTGAATGATTGATTCAGGGGACTTGAAAAATAATAAATCACGATCGACACAGATTTCATCTTCAAGCGGATTAAAGAGAATTTTTCGTTTAAAATTAAAACGACGCTTTGCTGGCTTTAACTCTCTAATCATAATTAAGTGAAGCTTTTTGATTGTTTCCATATGCCCCTGAAGCTCACTTAAAAACAGTTCAACAGGCTTCAATTCATTAGTCTCTTTATATTTCAGTCGGCTTGACAGTTGCGTTTGAAGCTCAAAATGGAGCTGATCATTCTTTCTTGCAGAAAGGATATGAAGATGATTTCTTGTTTTCCACAAAAACTCCAGGGAGTGTCTCAATCGACTGTATTCATTTTGAGAAATACAACCAAGATATTCCAGATCTTTTGGTACATTCAGACCTTTAAGCAATCGAGCCATCCAAAGCATACTATGATAATCTCGCAATCCCCCCTGGCCTTCTTTTATATTCGGTTCCAATAAACTGCTGGAATCGCCAAATCGTTCATGTCTGTATTTACTGATTTCAATAAGGGAGATCAGCATTTTATTTTTTTTCTTGTTAATGACTTTATCCTGTAATTGTTTACGAAAATCAGCATACAATGTTGTAGATCCACAAATTTGTCGGGCATCCATATGCGCAGTGAGAACTTCAATATCATCCAATGCCAGTGTAATGGTTTCTTTTATTGTTCGAGTCGCAGGGCTAACATCCAGTCCGATATCCCAGAGGGGATAGATGATTTCCTTAATCAATTGCTTTGTTTCATCAGGTACTTGTTTTTTGAATAATAGCAATAAATCAATATCTGAATGAACGCATTGTTCGAAACGTCCATAACCACCCAATGCAAGAAGGACAAAATGATGTTTTTTCGTGCTCAGTTCCTTTCCAAGCTTGCTGTTTGCATACATATTTTGAAAATAGGTATCAATGAGTCTTGCATATTTTGACTCAAAATCAATCATTTTCCCCTGTCGAAACAAGTCAATTATTTCAAGACGTTTGTTTTGGATATCATCAATGATGCCGATTTTGTTCATATGACCTCTTATTAATGTAATAAGTTATTATGGATTATATATTAGCACAGGCTGTGCCATTGTGATGGGTTTATCTTTTTTTTAATAAAAAACAAATGGTTATATGGAAAAGCTGTTGTGCGAAACTATTGATTTTTGGAACAAATATGTGTTTTGGTTAAATCTGATACAAATATGTGTCTTTTTTGCTTTGGCTCGTTTTTTTTATGAGAAGTTATGGATTTTTGGGGCAATTGGAGGAGGTTGAAGGATGCTCGAAAAATAAAGTCCCCATTTATTATCTTTCATTTATTATCTTTAAACTGTTCAGTCCTTTTTGAACCATGATGACTGAAGAAGAAAAAATAAAACACTTTGAATTCATCATATTTATTTTATTCAGTCATGGTTATTAAATGGGGGATTATTTTTTCGAGAATTGTTTAAAAATAAAAAATAGCATTTTTTCAAAAAATGGTACAAAAGGCTATTCTTAAGTAAGCGATCATAAGTTTTCGGGTAGATAAAAGTATAACCTTCCGGACTATGTTCGACCGCCTGGTATTGAAAAATTTCGGTTTCAGCACGACCGCCTGGGGTTGAAAAATTCCGGTTCCTGCAAGACCTCCTGGTATTGAAAAATTCCGGTTTCAGCACGACCGCCTGGGGTTTCAACCCCAGGCGGTCGAACATTTTCAGTTGGACGAACTTTTTTCTACCCGAAAATTTATGACCGCTTACTTAAGAGTGTAACCCAAATTGCAGGTCAAACCGAAATCAAGCCTATGAGCAAAACCAATGTAGGGGCGTACATAAGGTTCGCCCCTACATTGGTTTTGCTCATAGGCTTGATTTCGGTTTGACCTGCAATTTGGGTTACACTCTATTTTTAAAGTATCAAATCATTATATATATTATTGTATCCATGCAGGGAATCCCGGAATCATCCCAACAATCCCCATTGCTAATGTACTGATTAGAAATCCCAATCCGGGAATTACAAGGCGGTCAACATAATTAAAGTGCTTAGACCTTTCTATATCTCCAATCAAACTGTTGTTGTCAAGAAACATTGTCAATGCCCAGCCAAAGACTGGATTGACTAGGGCGGAAGAAAAAATGCAAATACCGGCTGTTTGACAATCTTTTGTATCTTTTACCATTGCTATTCCTGCTTCAAGTAGAGGCAGATAAACCCCCACAAGTAAGGCAATGCTCAAAACTGGACGCCATACAGCAATATCCATTGGATAACCAATAATGAGAACAATAATTGATAACACACCTGTTACAATTGCACCGCCAGGGATGGGACGTTTTGCAATTGCTGCGGGAATCATATATGTACCCCATGATGATGTAATACATCCACTTCCAAATATTGCTGAAATCACTTGACGAAGAGAACATCCTGTCATTGTGTCATCAACGTTCATGATTACATTTTTTGCTTTTCTGGGAAAATTCATTTCTTGGAAGATTCGGTGGCCTAAAAAGTCTGGGGGCCACATGGCAACAGCTAATATTGCAAAAGGAAGTGAGGCGATAAAATGTGAGATCCCCGGTAGACCAAGCTTCCATCCAGTGTTTTCTCCCCACCAATACATTGGGTTCAGATTTGGTAAACCTGGTTTGGTTGTAAATTCAAAGGGTGCACCTAAAATCAGTGCAATAATCACAGCTAAAAGGGAACAAACAGGAATCGCCAACCATCTTTTTTGAATCCGAGCAAGATATGCATAAAAAATTAAATTGAAAAAAAGAACAGTAAAACCAATATAACCCATTCCAATACCATTCGACCAATTCTTCAAAGCACTCACCTGGCCTATCGTTCCAACAGCTCCCAGATAAATTAAAAGGCCGCCAGCAACTCCATGACTCGTAATACTAATGAGCCTTGATCCTCCTTTAGTAACACTAAGGATGATACCAAATAAAGCGATTAAAGCGCCCAAGGCAAGTGGATGTGAGCCTGAAGAAGCCATCAAGGGAATGAGTGGCATCATTGGGCCATGAATACCCGCTAGATTTGCACGTGGATTAAATGTGCCGGAATAGAATATAACAAAGAGAAGCGAAACGACAAGTATGTCCACGCGGACATTTTCAATAATAAATGATTTGTCTAATCCATATACATTGGCAAATGCTGTAATTAATGCCGAGCACATCACTACCAGGCCAATGGTGCCGGCTATTGCAGGAATTAAATCTTCCCACTCAAAACGAAAATCAATGAAGGGTAAATTCAATGACCAACGTTTTGGCTTCATAATAGTGAGCTCATGGTCTAAATAATCAGATCTTGTTGCAAATTCACTTCTTGGTTTATGAAGATTCTTGTAACTCATCTTCGTCGTTTCTTCCATCATTTCACCTCTTTTTTGTTCTTTTTTTGTAAATATCGATAGGATTTTGGGTTTTAATTTAAGGTGAATTATGGAAAAGATTCTACTCGAGATTTTTTGTTTCTTGAGTGGAGATCTTAGGAAAGCTCTGAAAATATGTTCCTCATGATTTAATATTTGTTGATTCGTTTCTGAACCATGATGACACTAAAAAAAGATGAATAAGATGAAATAAAGACACTTTAGATTCATCTTATTCATCTTTTTTTAGTGTCATCATGGTTCAAAAAAAGAATGAACTGTTGGCAACGTAAATGCTTGATGTTTAATTCTTGAACCGTCAAACATTAAAAGGGGGAACGTATTTTCAGAGCGTTCCTTAACTGTTGGTAAAAGTTTATTTACGTTTGAAAATCTTTTCCAAAAATCGCCTCATGTAGATTGAGTGAATGATTATCGTAAATAAGCTTAAAATTGTCAATTGCTATTTTTATGTTGTCCATAAATAAAAATGCAATAATTATTAAAAATTATTGGCATCTTTCATATTTCAATGAGCACTGTTTGAGTATAAAATTGTTTTATGGAACGTTCTGAAAATAGTTCCCCATTAAATAAATGTTCATTCAGTTTTTTGAACCATGAGTACACTGAAGAAGATGAATAAGATGAATTTAAAGTGTCTTTATTTCATCTTATTCATCTTCTTCAGTGTAATCATGGTTCAGAAACGAATTAATGAGGAACTTATTTTCCGAGCATTCCTTAACGAAATTTGGCTCGCATTATTTCGAAAACCAGTGAAGCAGGTCATGACAACGACATTTCCAAATTCCTTGTAATAAATTTTAATGTATGCCATTATAATCAGATAAATAACATCTCAACGTTTTGAATGCCAGGATGAATGATCATGCAACCAATAAAAAAAATACTTTCTAACGAGATCCCATTATCTGATTTAGAGTTTGAAAGATTTCAACAGATTACCCACGAGCGCACGGGAATCTTTTTTGGCCCCAGACGTCGTAATGAACTTCAACGTCACGTCAATACAATTCTAAAAAAAAAGATCGCATCAGATGTAAACGCATTGTACCAGAAACTTGTCCAGCAACAAACGAACAGCCAGATTTGGGATGTGTTTATTGATACAATCATTGTGGGGGAAACCTATTTTTTTCGAGAAAATCTTTTATTTCAAGCACTTCGTCAGCAAATATTTCCAGAACTGATTAAACGACACCAAAACGATAAAAGCCTTCGAATTTGGAGTGCCGGATGTTCTACTGGTGAGGAACCTTATTCTCTATCCATCCTTTTGGATCAATTATTAGGACCAGAGAAAAACCTATGGCGAATTTTTATCTTAGCCACTGATATCAATAAACCATCACTCAAAAAGGGAATTGATGGTTTATATCGTAAATGGTCCCTTCGACAGACATCAGAAAATATTATTTCGTCATATTTTCAAAAAGAAGGTGATTTATATCGTATCAGAGAAGATATCCAAAAGCGTGTTATGTTTTCATATTTGAATCTGAAAGACCCTGTTTATCCGGCTCTTTCCACATGCACACATGCAATGGACTTAATACTTTGGCGCAATGTTGCAATCTATTTATCAGATCATGTAATTGCAGACGTTTTGAAACGATTTTATCAATGCCTTCTGCCTTTAGGATATTTTAATATTGGCGCCTCAGAGGCAGGATATATGGGCTCCACACCATTTGTTTCAAAACAATTTTCCGGAACGTTTATTTATCAAAAAATGCCAGATTCCCCACAACCCAAACCCAGATTTACTCCTCCATCCAAACCTCCAGAGCTTAAAGAAAGCTTTCGTTTTCAACCTGAATTACCCCTTAACCCCAAATCAATACCCCCTAAAACTGAACTTTCATTGTCCCCACAATCCTTACTTGAACAGGCGAAACAATTTTCAGAAGAACGAAATTATGTTCAAGCTGTGGATCGATTTCAGTCATATTTAAACAAAAAACCAAATGATGCCGATGTATGGTATCAACTTTCACGCGTGTATGCCAATAGCGGCGATTTGGACCAGGCAAAAGCAGCCTGTATTGCAGCGATCAAGCATGATCCATTACTGGTTGAAGCGTATTATATCAGAGGGTTGATCCATGAAGAAAATGGTGAATTGGAACAGGCGATCAAGGATTATAAAAAGACGTTGTATTTAGAGGCTGAGTTTGTTCTGGCTCATTATCATTTATCGATGGTTTATTTACAAATTAAAGATGAACAACAGGCAGAAAGACATCGTATTCATGCCATTCGGATTCTTTCAAGACGTTCAGGTGATGACATTCTGCCTGGCGCTGATGACCTGACTGTTGAACAATTATTGGCAATGATTTCTTAAAAAAAAATCAATTTTTGTGAAAGTTTTTTTGCATATACTTGTATAAATATGATGATCATACGTTCATCAATGTTTTTTGAATATGGCAACATATAATGGTTGCAAAACAAGGAGGTTAAAATGAAAAGAATGTGTAAATTGTCTATGGTGTTTATGATGGTATGGGTGTTTCTGATTTCACCTGCTTCTGCAGGTATTGGTGCTGATGGAACACTTTACCTGAGAGATGTCAATGCAGACAATCAGATTGGCTTGCATGATATTATTTATCAAATGCAATTACTTACCGGAGTGCGTCAATTGAAATACGTGTCTGAGTCCGACGCCAATGGTCAGATCGTCGTGGTCCCGGAAAGTGCTACGATTCAAGGCGTAGTGACTGAAGACACCGGCGATGCTGAAGTTTGGCATGTTATTTCAGACGCTTTAATTGTATGTGTATCAGAAACCGGTGAAAGATTTACTCAAAAATCCGCTGCTGATGGCAGTTTTCGTTTTGAGGGCCTCCAGGCTGGACAACATGTTCTGGCTGTATCTCACAATGGATATCATCCCACTCGAATCCAGGTAAAAGTAGAAAATTCAACAGTTGCTAAAATCAATGTTCGATTAAAAAAAATGGAAAATGCCAATGGCAGGATTGCAGGTCATATTCTTACCCCCAAACAGGATGGCCAACTTAGACCCTTGCCAGGTGCGACAATCAGTGTTTTAGAGATTCCAGAGAATTACATGGATGATCTGACAAAAGCCAATATCGAAAACACAGACTCACCATTTCGCAAAACCCAAACTGATGAAGCCGGTGGGTATGCTTTGGATGATATTCCTGAGGGACGTTATTTTGTCGTGGCCAGTAAAGTTGGGTTTCAAAAAGTTTTGAGCATTGTCAGTGTCGTTGGCGGCGGAGACACTAAACGAAATATGGTGCTTTTTCCTGAGCCTTCTGAAGAAGTTGGCGCTTTGATGGGTAAAGTTGTTGAGAAAGCCCCGCAAATCAGTGCTGGTGCATGGGAGACCTATTATCCGGTACAAGCGGCGAAACTTAGCCTGGTGATTATTGAAAATGGAAGGAGTTCTGAGACTGTTCAAAGTGTTATCAGTAATAAAAATGGTATTTTTTCCTTTATTGATATTCCAGTGGGTGAATACACATTGATTGTTCAACACGAAAAGTTTGAGGATTATCATCAGCAAATTGCAATCAAACCGAGATCCAATAGACTATTGCCAGTGATCAATCCAAATGGCGCTTTAATAGAGATTGATAGCGAAAATATTTCCAGCGATGATAATCAGTGGACAATGACCGATCCAGCAAAGTCCGCCTACGATTTTCTTAATTTGATCCAAAACATCGGTTCGGGTTGTTTTTGTATTGATCCATATATGAACTGGCATCAGGACACTCAATTTGTACGCGTTGTCCTGACACGTAATGAATTTCCCCAAAAAGCCATGATCTCTGGTCAGGTGTTTACGATGGATGGTGATGAAAACATCAACTCTGAAAGAATCCCCATTCCTGGCGCAACAGTGGTTGCCGTGCCATATTTTCCATATCCAACATTAACATCGTCGCCTGATGATATTGACGTCGCCGATCCCAGTTTTGCCCCACTGCCAACGTTTAAAACTGAAACCAATGAAAATGGAGTTTATAAATTTACAGACTTGCCAGTGGGTTACCTTGTCGATGGTGGATTGACATATATTATTGCTGTGCATGCGAACAATTTTGCCAGCAGCAAAGAAAAAGTCAATGTCATTCCTGGTGAAATGGTTGAACATGATGTTTTGCTCAAATCGGAAGGGGTCATTGCCACACTCGGCGGACAGGTTTTCGATGGCTCTGTTAAATGCGATGATGGGGCTGCAAAATGTTTTGTTCCCATCGAAAATGCTGATGTCGCACTTTTTCCAATCACTGAAACCGGTGATATCTTACCTGCAATCAGAGGAATACATGTGACGACCGATCAAAAAGGTCAATTCTTCTTTCCCAGGCTTGCAGCCATTAAATATCAAATGATTGTCAATGCGGATAATTATCAGGCTTTTAGACAAACGATTAAATTGAAATCCGGCGAAAATGAACCTGTTGATGTTGCCCTTGAACCCCTAGAACAAATACTGAGCGTGAAAGGAACAGTTTTAACCCACACTGAAAATTGCAGTGATGGTCTTTGCGAGAAACCGGTGCCTGGTGCAGTCGTATTTGCCTATCCAAAACTATCTGACAGCAACGTACCCATTGGAAATTATGCAAAGACCTATACAGATGAAAATGGTATTTTTCGATTTTTCAATGTACCTGAAGGCGAATATTATGTGGTCATCAGCGCCAGAGGGTTTGAAAAATTTGAAGACATGGTTCATGTGCCGCCTGAAGAACTTTTGGAGTTGACCTTTTTTATTGAACCGATGAACGAACATGGCAGACTGAAAGGTCATGTTTTTAATGGCGCTGCCAATTGCCTTGGTGCCAACTGTATTATGAATATTCCGGGTGCCGAAATTTCATTACTTCCAATATTTTCAACCGATCCAAACATGAATATTGAACCAATGTTTCATACAGTCACCAATGAACGTGGTTATTATTATTTTGAAGAAATTCCTTCTGGAAAATACCAGATGACTGCCCAGGCCGACATGTTTAAATCCTGGGAAGGCTTTATCGAAATTCCACCAGGTGTAGAAACAGTTCAGGATATTACTCTATTACCTGAAGGTGAAATCTCTGCGTTAAGTGGTCATGTTTTTGATGGCAATACAACGAGTGGAGAAATGTCACCAGTGCCTAATGCATCAGTTCTTTTAGTCTCAATGAAAAATGCCGTATGGATTGCGCCTGTCAGGACTGAGACTGATGAACAGGGACATTATTTTTTCAAAGATATTCCATCAGGTGAATATCAATTAACTGTTCGGGCAGATAAATATCAGCCATTTGAAACAAGAATTTATATTCCAGCGGGCGAAACAATGGAGAAGGATATTTTTCTGGAGCACTTTGTCGGCGAAGCTTTGCTCAAAGGAATGGTACGTGATGGCTCGGTGAGATGCGATACCAATACAGAACGTTGCATTGTACCCATCCCAGGGGCACACATTCAGTTATTTTATCTGACGAATGACAGCAGCATGCAAATACCTAATCTGGAAACAACATCAGATGATCATGGTCAGTACAAGCTTGCTGGCATTCCAACTGGTGAATATGTCATGAAAGTTTGGGCTGAAGGATATCAAGAAAGAAAAGAGAATATTCAAATCATTGTATCAGAAACTGAAAAGGATATTCTTCTCTTTCCAATGACTCCCATCGCGTTTCTCAAAGGCCAGATCTTAGATGGTCTGGTAGATTGCGATGATGCTACCGATTGTATTCTTCCTGTTCCAAAAGCACGAATTGAGTTAATTCCCGCACTGGGTATTGATAATATTCGTCCATATTATACTGAATCCAATGAAAGAGGTTTCTACGAATTCATCGATATCCCTTCAGGATCATACATGGTTCACATTAATGCAGAAAATTATCAGGAGCGTACAGAGGACATAGATATTCATGAGGGGCTGAATGAACGAAATTTTGAACTGATCCCTGCCATTATGTGTGAAAGCAATGATGATTGTTCTAGGAATGAATTTTGTGCAAAACCCTTTGGTGAATGCAAAGGTGATGGCATGTGCCAAACACGTCCTGAAGCATGTCCTGAATATTATAAACCGATGTGTGGCTGTGATGGGGAAACTTATAGCAATGAATGCTTTGCTGCAGCCAATGGTATCAATATCCTTTATCCTGGAGAATGTCGTCCTGAACCGAAATATGGCCTTCTGAAAGGCTCGATTTATAATACCATTGATACCACAATCAATTCCGATGAAGCGAAGCAGCCGATTGCTGGTGCAGATATTTATCTTGTCAAGATGTTATCATCAGATGAGGCTTATCAACCTCAAGAATTTAAAACCATATCCAACGATGATGGCACCTATGGAATTGAAAAATTACCGGTTGGTAAGTATTCCATGATTGTTCGCGCATATGGATATCAGGCATGGAAAGGTGAAATAGGTATTGTGCAGGATGAGCCAACGATTAAAGATGTTTTTCTGGTGTCTTTTTCAGCAGAAGCATCTCTTAAAGGCGTTGTCAATGGTGTTGTTTCTGAGTGCGATAATTCTACTGTTCCCTGTTTCAAACCCATTGCTGAAGCCTTGATTATGCTGACTCCCCTCAACCTGATCACCGAAATTACAGATGCCACAGATAACATGATCCAGCCGATTGAAACCCGCACAGGTGAAAATGGTCAGTATATGATTGAATCTCTGAAATCCGGAGAATACAATATGTATGTTGAAGCGTCAGACTGGGAAATCTGGGAGCATCCGGTCAAAATTCTTCCTGGCAAAGAAAACGAGATAAATATTGAATTGAATTTAAAAATCGAGCCTTCGACATTGTTTGGAATCGTCCGAAATGGGGCTGTAGATTGTGATCCCAATATCAGTGACTGTATGGTTGGCATTCCAGGTGCACTGATCATATTGATGCCTCAGGCCAATGACACTACACTTCAGTCGATGACTGCTGAAACCGATGAATCAGGAAAGTTCGAGTTTGAAGGACTATCTGCCATTCGATATACATTATCAATCGAAGCAGAAGGCTTTGAACCCACACGAAAGGATATTGATTTGCATCCCGGTCATAATGAAAAAATTTTTGAATTAATGCCAGTCCTTCAATGTAAAGACAATTCTGAATGTAATGATGATTCTTTTTGCAAAAAAACCGAAGATGGTTGTGAAAATGCATCCGGAATCTGCGCGCCAAGACCCTATGAATGTATCATGCTTTATTCGCCTGTGTGTGGGTGTAATGAACGAACCTATGGAAATGAATGCATTGCAAATAGTTTTGGTTGGAATATTATGTATGAAGGTGAGTGTCGATCTGATCCAGAATAAATAACATCAGGGGCGAATATTTTTATTCGCCCCTATTTTTTTATTAATAATCCTGTTTGCATGCTAAAACAAACTGGCCTTGTTTGACAGGAGGGTCCGGTAAAAACATGTTTTGTACATGTTTCACAACTTGTTGACATTTTACCATGAAAATCATACAAATTGGGGCATCTGTATCACATAAGGTTTCGAAATTCCCTTGCCCTTTGCTGATAATCAAATCTGCCTTTGCAAAAGCCTGTTTAAACGTATCTGAACAATTTTCAAGTACAGTGCCCGGAAATCCTGCACCATTATCAATAATGGTGGCAATACGATCCACACCAACATCCAGAGCATCCTGACGAAGGGCATCGTTAATAATGGGTAATCCACGAACAGCAAAAGTGACAGGCTTTTGGATGGTTTCAATGAGAAGTCGATCAAAAACAATTTCACCGGCATTGTCTGCCAGAAAAAGAATGTTGTTGGCATCTTTCAATTGCTTTTGAAAGGATTCATAACAAAACACTGTAAAAGGTTGGTTTAGACTGTTGTTAAAAGCGGTGGCGATTTCTGGTACTGAATGCTGGGTGCCATAGTCAATGACATTTCCTGCAGCAGCCATTCGAATGGCCGTTTGTAATGGATCAGAAGATGTTTGCACGCGTTTTCTTGCCATATCATATAGTTGCATGGCTTGATGGTTACTTTGCTTTTTGATATCTGAAAATGGGTCGCTAAGGCCGGTGATTGTTTGTATTTCGTCATAAATGATCCGGCTGTTCCAGGGCGGCGATTTTTCAATGGATAAGTCTGGAATGCGCATCGCCACCCGATCAACCACTCTTTTTGTTTGTTCTGAAGATAAATTGAGAAGCGATGCACATTTCAATGCTTGTTGGAGAAAACAAGGAATACAATTCAGAGAAGTGATCATTCCTGTGCACCTAATGAACGAATGCGGTCCGCTTGACTGGCAACATCTTCTATACGAACACCAAAATTATCATCAACAACAACAACCTCTCCAGTAGCCATCAGTTTAGAACCCACATATATTTCAACCGGTTCATCCGCATGTTTTGTCAATTCAATAACAGATCCTTGATTTTGTTGTAGCAGTGTTTTTACATTCATGATTGTTCTTCCAATTTCAACAGTCAGCTCCAATGGAAGATCAAGAATAAAATGAATATGTGGAATATCTAAGTCTTCAGGAATAAAGGGTTGTGTTTCTTCTACTTCTTCCTCTTCATATTCTTCCTCGCCTTCAGCATCCTCATCCATATCTGCCTGTCCGGTCGTAATGGCTTCAGCTGCAGCATTGTCTCCTCCAGCTGCTGCCTCCGCAAATGCAGCGCCCCAGTCAACATCGTCATCTCCTTCATCGCCATCAGCTTCAGTATCACCTCCACCGCCACCTAACATAGCATCGAGGTCATCCTGGCTCATATTGCCATTCTCTTCTTCCGCAACCTCTTCTTCAGATTCATCCTGTGAAGATCCACTAAACATGGCATCCAGGTCGTTTTGATCAAGCGATTCATTTCCACCGCCTGATTGTTCGCCACCCAATAATTGATCTAATTCTTCCTGGCTCAGCATAACATTGCTCCATCATGATTTAAGATATATTATTGTTATACTTTGAATATTTCAAAGCAATTTTCATTAATTCCTAAAGATTTCTATATATAACAATATATAATAAAAAGCAATTATGAAATGAATCATTTATCATTTTGTTCAGTTATTCAGGTTTATACATCATACATATAGCGACGCATGCTGATATTTAAGACAATTCCAATGCCAATCAGAGATGTCACAATCGAAGATCCGCCATAACTAATCAATGGTAACGTAACTCCGACAACAGGCATCAATCCCATGACCATACCAATATTGATGACCACTTGAAAAAATATCATTGCGCATATTCCAACAGAGACTGTTTTACTAAATACATCCTTTGAACTATTGGCAACATATAAAATCCATAATATGAGCATTAAGTAAGCCACAATTACAGTCATTGATCCAATAAACCCCCATTCTTCAGCCAATACAGAAAAAATAAAATCCGTGTGCTGTTCCGGTAAAAAGGCAAGGTCATTTTGAGTGCCTTGCAAAAAACCTTTACCAAATATTTTCCCCGAACCAATGGCGATTTTGGATTGAATGACATGATAGCCCGATCCCAATGGATCCCTACTTGGATCTATAAAGGATATAATCCGGTCCTTTTGATAATCTTTTAAGGAAAACCAACCCATCGGCAGACATATTAATAAAATCGTCACGATGACCAGTAATGTACGTTTTTTGAGTTTGACAAACCATGTCATAGCGCTGGCATTAAAAAAAATTAAGGCCGATGTCCCCAAATCCGGTTGTTTAAGAACAAACATACAGGGAAGAGATGTTAGTATTAGTGGAATAAGTAAATCTTTAAATGATAATCCCTGGTCTGTAATGATCTTTGAATAATAATGCCCCAACACAATAATGACCGATAGTTTTGCAATTTCAGAGGGTTGAAATCGTATCATGCCCAAAACGATCCATCGCCTGGAACCTGCGACAATCCGACCATGGTACAACACAAATATTAAAAGCAGAAGGGATGCAAAATAAATAACATAAGACCATCGATCCAGATGTCTGTAATCAATAAACAAAAGAATAATCATGAACCCCATGCCGGTACCAATGGCAATGAGTTGTTTCATCATCAAGGTTGTTTTTACTGGATCTATATTCATTTTATCTGAGAAAATTGCGCTGAATAATGCAAGCAGGCCGATTCCCAGAAGGATCAACGTCAATAAAAGCAGTCCCCAGTCAAAATATTGAATCAGGCGTCTATCAAACATGATTCCTGTTTTGTGTTTTTCTGCCAAGTTGTTTCCTTTATGGATTCATTCATTATCGCAAAACGATAAATATATTTACTGATCGTTGTCAAGATAGGTTTTGATAACCTCTTTTGCAATGGGAGCTGCAGCTGATGAGCCATGTCCACCATGCTCAATTAAAACAGAAACTGCAATGCGCGCCTCAACCGATGGTGCATACGCGACAAACCAAGCATGATCTTCATAGCGGTTTATATCATCAATGGCCTTGCTTTCTTCTTCCTCGCGTTTTTCTAAACTGACAACTTGTGATGTCCCTGTTTTTCCGCATATTTCGATGTCTTTATCCCTTGCATGCCAATACGCTGTCCCTCCCTGCTTATTGACAACCTCCCATAAGCCTTTTTTGATAATCTGAATTGTTTTCTGATTGGCCGGTAATTGTCCCATTTTTTTGGGGGTCGCTTTAAATATTTGTTGACCGCCAACAGTTTGAATATTTTTTATAAACTGAGGTTGATATAAAGTGCCTCCATTGGCAACAGCGGCAATCAAGCAAAGCATTTGCATAGGGGTAACCAGGTTAAATCCTTGACCTATGGCAATGGAAAGCGTTTCTCCCCGCTGCCAGACCTCTCCGGTTTTTAAAAGTTTCCATTTTGATGTAGGGATCAGTCCTTTCCGCTCCAGGTCCATTCCGGAACCAGTTTTTTTTCCAAGCCCACAATTTATCGCATATTTGGCCAGTCGATCCACTCCCAGTTGTAAACCCAATTGATAAAAATAAATATCGCACGATTCTCGAATCGCTCCCACCAGATTCAACCATCCATGCCCTTGTTTTTTCCAACATCGATACGATCGATTGCCTAGCCTGTAGCGGCCATGACATTCAATTTGTTCATTCAATGATACCAATTTTTCTTCAAGCCCTGCCATAGCGGTAACAATTTTGTAGGTTGATCCAGGTGGATATTCTCCTTGTAGAACTTTATTGTGTAGTGGCTTTTGATAATCAGAAACCAGTTCCTTCCATTGTTTTTGTGTCATGCCATCAACAAAAATATTGGGGTCAAAGTCCGGTTTGCTGGCAAAGGCCAGGATCATTCCAGTATTGGGATCCATGGCCACAACCGCGCCACTTTTATCTTCAAGCAATTCTTCCACTTTTTTTTGCAACGTGGCATCCAGTGTTAAATACAGATTATGACCCGGTTTTGGTTTTTCTGTGACATGAACTTTTAGAACACGTCCATTGACATCGACTTCAACCTGGCGACCGCCCTGTTCTCCCCTTAAGTAAGATTCATAATCTTTCTCAATGCCATATTTTCCAATATAATCACCCTGTCGATATTCCTTGATATTTTTACTTTTTAATTCTTTCCTGTTAATCTCTCCCAGATAACCAATCAAATGAACAGCAGTTCGCTGAATATAATGTCGCCTGGGTGTTACACGAACTTGAACGCCCGGCAAATCGTAAAGATGGGTTTCTATTTTTGCCAAAACATCACGAGAGACATCACGTTTCATAATTACTGGCCTATAAGCTGCCGGACCTTTCGCTCTTTTTAGTCTGGATAGCAATTTTGTTTCAGGTTCTTGTAAAAACTTCGATAAGGCGGGTAAAATATTTTTGTAGGGTTTTGCATCTTTGGGTACGATTGCGATATCGAATGATGGACGATTATCCACCAAAAGCAAACCTGCCCGATCAAAAATCAGGCCTCTTTCAGGAGGGATGCGTTGCAAGCGAATACAATTGTTTACAGATTTGGTGTAATAATTATCTCCCTCAATAATTTGTAGATAAAACAGGCGGGTCGTAAGAATGACAAACGATAACAGAATTACAATCAATAGACCACTTAATCGTTGTCGGTAATAATCATTGTCGATGGTTTTTATGTAATTATTGTTCATCTTTAATATTTATTACTCAAAGTTAGGTAAAGTCTTTCTGTTAGTAATACTATGAACAAGTGTAACCTGCGCCAAAAGCTGAAAAAGGATTAAATTTGTTGAACTAACGTTCTTTTAACACGGAAAAACGATATTTGTAAAAAAGCGCTCAGCTTTTGGTGTCCGCTTAACACAGATATTGTATTTCTAATTATTTTATATGATTACCGATTTCTTATATTGCAAACTACCGATAATTGATTTTTTTCCATATTTCCAATTACCAATACTTTATTTTATAATAACCAAAAACGTAATTGTTTGCAATTAAACTTTATATTAATGTTGAAAAATGTTCTCGCTAACTGCAAAATTGATTTTAGCATAAATATATCTTGATAGTGAAAATGTAACTTTCCATTTATTTTTTTAGAATCTGCACGAACAAAAAAACAATTATGTAATTTTGTGGCTACTTTATGAAATAAATCATCAAAGCCCCAATATGGTTGATGTTTCAGTTTTTTCTTTGAAACTGTTTTTGCCCATCTGCCATGAATATATATGTCAATTTTATCAGGATTGAAGCCGATTAGGACTTTTCTATCATTATTATTAACTTTTACAGTAAAGCCTCGATTACTGTATGCGTTAGCATTTATTGTCTGTCTAAAACTTTTTTCATCTTCCGAATATTTTTTTTTCCAGCTTCTTGATGTTCCCAACCAAACTCAGGTAACAAAACTGCTGGTACGAATTTTAATGCTTTTGGCGATGGTTCCATATGAAATAATGTTATCAACGAAGTAGTTGATTTTTTTTGCGCTTTGAGTTCCCATTCAGAAGCATTTGGGATAGGTAAATTGTTTTCATTTATTCCTAATAAATCTTCAAGGGTGTTACCGACTCCTCCATCATTGTTGCTTCTATTAGTTGGTATCCAACCTTTATCTCTAATTTCAGTCAGTTGCTTTATAATGCTTTCTTTTGTAAAAATTTTTATTAAGCTACCATTTTCTCAAATGATGCAGGTTTCTTGATTATAGATGAAGGATTTTCTACTCTCTGTAATGCCATTTCACAATATTCAGGTGATATATCTATTCCAATAAAATTTCTACCCAATTTTTTTGCTGCTATTGCAGTTGTTCCCGAACCCATAAATGGATCAAGAATTAGTTCAGCATTTGTTGATGAAATTATTCTCTCTATTAATGCAACGGGAAATGGAGCGGGATGTTTATTTTTATATTCTTGCCCAAATTCCCATATGTCACCATGTGCATTTGCTTTTTGAGCTAGTTTAAATTGTGGCTTTGTTATTAAATATATTACCTCATAAGTTGGTAAAAAATATCCAGCATTAAAATTAATCCCACCTTTTCTTTTCCATATGATAATTTGTCTTACAGGGAAGTCAGAAACAATGTCATGTCTATCTTGCAATAAACCAGCTTGAACTCTCCATTTATGGTTATAGAAAATAGCACCATTTTCAGGAATTAACCGAAGCATTTCTTTTAAGCACTCTTTCTGCCATTTGACATATTCGTTATGAGGCAAATTATCATTGTAATGAGAATAACCGTTGATAAGTTCTGCATTAGACCATTTTCCACCTCTACCATCTTTCATTCCATTGCCTGTTGAATTCTTAAGGTTATAAGGGGGTGAAGTAACAATTAAATCGATACTCGCATCAGGTAATTGTTTCATTATATCTACAGCGTTTCCACAAATAACATTATTTATGAAATCTTTAGGATATTCTAATTTGTTTTTCATTTTTGTCATACATTTTATTCTTATTCACGATTATAATTGCCATTACCATTGGTATGAAACTAATATATGATAAAAATATTTTTTTTAAACAAGGAACAATTTAAAATTGCATTATTTACGAAATATTTGTTTATTTGTCGATTCCTTTCAATAATTGTTTTTATTTTACGGCTAAAAAAGCTGACTGTGAGAATTTACTCAGAGTGTTGGTTGCAAGACCATAGTCAGCGATTATTAACTTGTAATAGAGCTTACTTTGCCGCACGATATAATACCGAATCTTAACAATACGGCTTTAGGCGACGACAGTAAGGCGGCTTTCAGTCGCTATTCATTCTATGGGATTTTAGTCCATAGTGGTTGAATTTCAGATCATCGATTACTTTTAAATATGCAGACTCAAGAGAATTCATGAATCGTTTTGAATTTCCAATTGTCAATTTCATTTCATTTCTAAGATTTTTTCTTATATCCATGAGTTGTTGCGTATCTTTTGATAAATTTATTGCTATCTGGATATATTCTTTGTACGTTTTTGCAATCCATTCTTCATGTCCAAGGTTGGACAGAATACTAACTCCCACTCGGCTTGCGTAAGTCTTTCCCTCTAAACAAATAACAGGAACGCCCATCCAAAGTGCATGACATGTTGTACAGGAACCATTATCAGGAAATGTGTCTAGAGCGATATCTATTTGTTTATAAAGATCCAAATGCTCTTTCATTGACGAAAAAGGAACAAGCCTTATTCTGTCTCTTTGAATATGATAGTCTAAGAAAAACTTGAAAATTATTTCTTTGAATGCTTCTTCGTTAAAAGGTTTTGACTGAATAATCAAATGCGCAGAAGGAATATTCTTTAGAATATCTCTCCAGAGACCTAATACAACTTTGTTAATCCTGCGAAAATTGGTTAACGATCCAAATGTAATATATTTGTTCTGTAGTTTCGGTAATTGTGATACAGAATTATCTATCCATTTAGGTGGCGCATAACATACGTGACTCCATGATAGCCGCAAAAGCTTTTCAGAATGCAAATGTTCAGTAGTTCCTGGTGGATCAGCCCATTTATCTGTAATCTTATAGTCAATGGCTTTAAGTCCAGTTGTATTCTTAAAACCAACATACGTCATTTGAATTGGAGCCGCTTTTTGTGAAAAAACTGTCAGCCGATTGCCAAGTGATCGTCCTGCTAAATCAATTATAATATCTATTTTGTTATTTTTTATTAATGTAATAATTTCATCATCACACATATCGGCAGTATTGTACCAGCTATCAGGAAGTTTAGAAAAGTATTCTGTTATATTATCAGGTGTATATGTATCATTGTAGCACACAACTTTAAATTTTTTTCTATTATAATGTTTAATGAGAGTTTCAACATAAAAAGCCATTG